>ENA-OQER01000322-OQER01000322.1-human-gut-metagenome-genome-assembly--contig:-NODE-322-length-26965-cov-4.229637_pt1 | contig 26965 bp, 15 predicted proteins | sample MGYA00242797_ERZ504639 | MGnify/ENA primary metagenome ERZ504639 (study PRJEB26092, sample SAMD00036306) | human gut metagenome | host: Homo sapiens | study: EMG produced TPA metagenomics assembly of...
TGACTGCAGGTGCTAATAAATTTCTCAGAATATACTATGGACGAGTGAAAGAATATCTTTCTGTTCTTCCTGATCCAAGCTAATTCAAAACTTTTACTTTCAGACCAGCACTGGTTGTGGTGGCCTTTATTTTAATGCCTAATTTTTAACCTGTAAGTTTTTTAACTTTCTTCAATTTTAGTATTGACTTTTTATTTGCAGGCTAAAGTAACGAGAATGCGACGCGCCGTTTTCAATTATTTTACTGTAAGAAAGTCCTCCACACAGAATCTTTCTGCTGCGGAGGACTTTCCTTAACACGTTTTCATCATCTGTTCGTTTATTCTACATCTACCGGCGAATCATACAATTCCATAACATTGTAGATCTGTTCTGCTGCTGTTGTACGCAGTTTCTGCTGTGTGCTCTGGTTTGCGCATTTTTCGTATTCACGCATGAAGCAGTTGCTGCGGTGTCAACATCTTCGGCATTTTTTCAGTCTGTCCAGCAGATTCGGATTGTAGTCGGAAAGGTAGGCCATCAGACTGTCGAGCTGGCCGGACAGGCTTCCAAGGCTCTTTCCAAGATCAATGGTATATCGGCACAGATACTCTTTGATCGTTGGATCTGTAAAACCACAGAGACCATATCCATATCTTCCGCCACTGTAAAGGCCAAAACGGGAACTTCGGATCACTTCGTCACGGGAAATGATTCCGGCATCAACAAGGTTCGTGTACTGCTCTCCGCTCAGGCTTGTGCGGCTGGTAGAGCCATACTCAAGCAGTGTCGGATTGAGGTCTGTGGATGCCTCGTTTGCAATATTTCCCATAATACCGGCGGCTCCTTCTTTTGTAAATCCGTGCATCAGGAAGTAATTCCAGATCTTTTCTGCGTTCGTTCCACCGATTTCATCGTCGGCTGCAAAACGACGGATCGTCAGAATCGTGTCACAGTCCACTGGGCGGTCGCAGGTGATACCGGCGTTTTCGTTCAGCGCTTCTACGATTTTTCCTTCTCCGTCATACAGCGCCACATGGCCATTATAGCAAATAACATCGCCTGCGCGTGCCTCATCCAGGCTTGCAACCTCCGTTCCAAGGCTGCGCCATCCGCCGGAGATCGTATATTCACCGTCGTACGCACCGCAACGGGTCAGAATCTGCCATACAAAATGAGAGCAGTCAATACCGTCCGTCAGGGAGTTTCCACCCCAGACGTATGGTCTGCCAACGAACTGTTTTGCAAATGTGATAATACCGTTTCCGGTTGAGGTTTTACTTCATAAACCGTTTCTTTTTTATAGGGAAAGGCTTCATTTTCAGACGGATCAATCACCTGATCCGCCAGTTTCATCTGATCCTCTCCGGTGCCGGTTACATATTCCAGCGCCTCTTTTCCCTGCTGCAGATAATCCGTACGGACAAAACCGCGGACGTCGCCCGATTCAATATAAACCCACTCCTGATCCGCATCGGCGATCACAAAGCAGAGTGCCTTTGCCGGAAGTGTTCCCACGATCCGTGCGCTGGTGGAACCGCTTTCGCGGACGTTTAATCTGGTATCGACCTTTGCGTAGGCGTACGCTTTGTCGACCTGTGCGAAACCTGCGCGGAGATCTTTTTTCATGGAGCTGATATATTTTCCGTAATCAATCGTCTGAATCCAGTCATCCGCCTGTGTCTCATCATTTTTCGGTGTTTCTGTCGGTGCTGGTGCAGGCGTCTCGGTTGGCACCGGGGTTTCAGTTGGTTCCGGGGTTTCGGACGGGGCTGGAGTCGGCGTTTCACTTGGGGATGGCGTTACCGACGGTTCTGGAGTTTCGCCTGGAGTTGGTTCCGGGGTTTCACTTGGAGATGGCTCCGGCATCTCGCCTGGATTCGGGTCTTCCGGTGTCTCCGTTGGATTCGGATCCTCTGTCGGTTCTGGCGTTTCCGGTACTTCTGGCTCCTCTGTGGAAGCGGCATTTTCATCCTGAGATGGTACGGACGGTTCTTCTGCTGGTGTCTCGGTTTCCTGTGTTTCTACAGCCGTAACAACGGCTTCTTCTGTGTTTCCGTTTTCCGTTTCACTTTGCATGGCCGGTGCATCCGCCTGATCTTTCTGCGTTTCCTGCACCGTTTTCGCTGTCTCCTCTGCATGCGCCGGTGCAGCCGAACCGAGAAGCATTCCGGCTGCCACGCCGAACGCTGTTACCGTTGTGCCAAATTTTTTCTTTGAAATCATATATGTTTTGCTCTCCTCTCTGCTGTTTGTCGATTTCTGCCTGCCATTTTCTGCTTTTGAGGCCGTTCGGATGAAATCACAAAACGTATCGTTCCTGTAAAGTCTGGCCTCTTTTTTTTGAAGATAAACCAAAAATGATATCATTTATTTTCATTGTGCAAAATTTCACGTATTTTCTATATTGTATCACAGACAACAGCAGATGCAAAGAAACAAATCACATATTGAGGAATTTTTCTGTTTAACGCGTGAAATTGAGAGAGATTCTCTGTAAATTCTCAGGAACCGGACGGAATGCGGACCAGCAGCCGTTTTCCATTCTGCTCTGATACCGTCAGAACCGGAATATGTTTTTTGCGGAGCTGGTGCATGACCGGATAGGCCGCAAAGAGATCACCGCTGACACAGACAGCCTCCGGCTTTTCTTTTAACAGGTCCGACAGGTATTCCCGCAGGCGTATCTTCCATTCTGCTTTTTCAAGTGATGACACGGCATAACTGCCACAGATGTTCAGTTCCGGGGCCTCCAGCAGCGGTTTATGAAGAATAACTGCATGCTCCATGCCCGGCATCTGCCGCAAAAGCGCGTCATCCGCATCAATCGCATCGGTACCGATGTGGATCAGAACCGGTGCTTTTGGCATTCCCGTAAGGCTGATGCGACAGGCAGCGACGGCATCGTCAAGCGTTTCTGCGGTGAGAAGAAATCCTCCTTTGTGGCAGAAAGACACATCGGAAAGCCCCGTCGCTTCCTGCAGTGCTTCTTTTTCCAGACCAAGCCATGTTTCCGGAAAATCATACTTGTAATTGAATGAATTTTCTTTTCGAACCGGCTGCACGCAGTAACCGCCGCGGTTCGATGGGAATATCAGAAATGCAATTTCAGTCGCGGAAAGCTGTTTCTGACATGGAAAAAATTCCGACAGAATCAGAATCTTTTCATCCATTGTTCCTGCCTTTTTCTCCGCTGCGATCCGCTTCCTGTGTTCGGCAAGAAGAGCTGCAAACTGCTGCTCCGCCCGCTCATCCGCACGAAAACGCTCCCATTTATGTTCCAAAATCCGTCCGGCCACTGCCACCGCTTCCAGGAAAGCAGCATCGCTTCCGCTGTTATCATCCCATACCGGATTGAACATGCCGATCATACTGGCGAGTTCATTCTTTTCTCCTGTATTATCATTGAGATCGAGCGGCTGTACAAACTTCTCGTCAAACCGCGCGGCCATCTCCGGACTTAAAATTTCTGTGCCAAGTGCCTCCCATAAAAGGCCAAACGCCGCGTACGGAACCTGGTTTTCCCGGATCCGGCTGTCTTTCTGGTGATGGTCGTATTCTCCTCTTCCAATATCAAAAACAATCCCGTCAAAATCCTCCGGCACACGATTTCCGCGCTGGATGGTAAGCTGCGGATTAAAATGCAGAAGCAGTGCCGCAGAGAACACATCATCCGCATGAAATTTTCCGCCGTGCGTAAAAGCAGCGGCATGTTCTTTTTGTATCTGTTCTAATAATATCATAAAAGTCCAACTTCCTTTTTCTTAAGATCTGCTCTATTTTACTCTATCTGGCGGCTGTTTCGCAACGGTTCTATGTAAAGAAAAGCTTGAAAATTTCCTGGCGCGTATTTATTAAAAATCATTTCCGCAGTCTGCACACTTATCTACGAAAATTCTTTTGTGGGTATTTGGAAAATCAAAATGAGCGGCTCCTCTTCCAAGGTTCCGCTCATTTTGATTTTTCTTCCTTTCATACCTGAATCCGGTCTGCAGCTGCATCACACATTGCAATCCGTTTTCCATCCATGCCAAGGATCAATCCACCGTTTATTCTCTGGATGACCTGTACGGTGCTGCCTTCTTTGATTTTACGGCTTCGGAGGAAATCCAGAACATCAGGGATTCCAAACATCCATTTGATGGTACAGATATCACCGGTTTTTTTCTTTGAAAGTGCCTGCATGGTATCCCTCCTTTTTACTTTTTCTATATTGTATTCCCTAAGGAAATATTTAGTCAATAAGAACAATTGGGATACGCTTCTAACTAAAGTTTGTGTGCAAAGCGCTAGAGTGTGTTTGAAAAAGGCTTTTCGTAGTCTGCATGTTCCAATTTTGTGGGAGATTTTGTCTGAATGAAGGAGGCGTAGCGGGCTACGGCGACTGAATGAGGGCAAAATATACCGCAAAGTGGGGCGTGCAGGCTGCGGAAATGGTTTTTCAATCAGAAAAAGAGTTTGCTGCACGCGATCGCAATCGAAGCTACGGCCACGATCCGTTTCAGCAGCGTCTGGTTGATTTTCGTCGCATTTCGTAATTATTATAAATAATCACGCAGAAGACGATTCATCATTATGTCAATTATTAAAGCGTGCTGGGAAAACATTTCTCATTACGTTCTCCACTATCTCTTTAGATTCAGAAAGAATTGACATATTTTATCTGGCATAGCACATGTGACTGCATCCATTTGGAAAAAGCTCTGCTTTCATCGCTCGGATATATTCTTCTTCCGTAGAAGAATCCTCCAGAATCTCCAGCGTGCGGCGCAGATTTCGGATATCACGCTCCATAAAATCGGTATAATTTCCCCGGCCTACCAGCTTCAGATGAGTGATTCCAGCATCGGAAAGCTGTTTTAATGTACACAGGCCGCAGCCGGTTGCGCCGCAGAGGTAACCATCTTCCGATACAGGATTCATCAGTTCTGATGCAGAATCCCATTCGGATATAGAAATATTTTCTCCCGGACGATTTTTTTCTTGTTTTTCTAATTTAGATTCTGAAAGCGACATCGGTTTCTTCCAGTAAGGAACCCGGCAAAGATATCCCATTTCATCGCAGTGCAGGGAATTGCAGAAAGCACCACTGAACTGGCACAGTTCATTCAAAGCAAATGCCTCGAACTCCGTTGGATAAGTCCATTCTTTTCGAGCGGCTTCTTTCTGCGCAGTTATATGCCGAATCACTGCACGCATTTCCGAGATCGTATTTTTGCGCTGGAAAATGATCCTCTTCGGGTATTCTTTCGCAAAAACCTCTGTCATCGCAGAATTCACTGTTCCCAAATCCCCGCTCAGATGCACCTCACAGTCGATCTTTTCTTTTCGCAGGTACACAAGCAGCGCGGGATCCGCAAGAATATAACTGTCAAACCCTATGCTGCGGCACTGTTGGATGATCTGTGCAATTTCTTCATACTGTTCCGGCCGGTAATACAGCGAATTGAACGCCAGATGCACTGGCTTCTGGTATTTCTGCACCATATTGGCCAGAATTTCCAGTTCACTGAACGATCCAATTTGTACGTTATAGTTTAAAACCTCTCTCCGATTCAGCGGCAGAACCGTTCCGTATTTTTCTGACCAGGAAAATGGAACGTAACCGCAGAACAGCTCGTCTGCACCGGCGCGGACGTAACGGGGATAGTCATCAATGGAGCCGAGGCCTGATGTGATTTTCATAAGTTAAATCCTTTCGCTTGCGCCTCATTCAAATTCAATCTCTTCCTCCGCCTTAGCATACAAATCCAGCTGATTTTCAATATCAAGTCTCTGAACCAGCCAACCTCTTGCAAGACACATCTTCACAAAATCGTCTATACGATTTACTCCATTCATCTCTTTTAACGTTACAACCACACCAAACGGAAGAGAATCTTTTCTTTTCTGCAAGCATTCTTTCGTATTAATCTTAAGTCCCCATAACCCAGAATCATAAGCCTTTCGGGGAACCCTTTTTTCTTTTATTTTTTCACTGATATGTTTCACATTATCCCATTTGCGATACATTTTTCTTGCATCTTCTTCGTACAAAGTAATCTGTTTCTCTTCAGACTGTCGATTGTCATCAATTGCTTTAATCATGGTTGACCCTCTTTTGGCAACAACTCTGCCAAACTGAATATCCATTTCTGTACTCGTATAGTCAACACCCTGTTTGCGATCGCACTGTGGAAAATATGCCAGGGTAGCTCTTGCATAAAACGGGTGCGCATGATCTACAACAGGCACTGGCAGATTATAAGTATAAGTTTCATATTCCTCCGATGCCCCTGTCATAATGAAACGTATTTCATCATCCGGTGTTTTTAAAACCTCATTAATATGCTTTGGCACAACACCATATCCGATTCTATGTGAAATATCATCTCTTCGATTCCATCCGGAAGCTGCATCAATCAGCAATGCTTTCGCCACTTCCCGGCTTAATCCCATAATATGAATCAAATATGCCAGTTTACGTGAAATCCATGGCGCTGCAAATGAAATTCCCGCTACGTATGCTGCTCCCATATCGTCTTTGCATACCACCATTTTATCTGTATAGACCGTTCCATCACCACCATAATAACTGACATCCGGTTTATGAAAAAACGACAGAACAGGTCCAATCCTGGTATAAGAAGCAGAGTTTCCTGCAAAATCCACAGCATTAACCACCATAGAATTCAGGGAATCTGCCGGAGATCCAATTCTCATATTCTTTTTGGTAACTCCTGCTGGAATACTTGTACCTGCTACCACAAAAATAACGTCATATTCACTCTGAATACGATCCAGCTCTGCAGCCTCCGGCGAAATAAAATTTGGTTTGATTTCAAGTTTTGATCCCAGCGATAAATTCCAGACTTTAATATCTCGATTGGACGCAACAATATTTCGGATCATTTTCAGAACAGTAAAAGAACTAAATCCGTTATTTGTTGCCACTCCAAAATGTCTTACGCGAAATCTGCCGCAGCCATCCGCAAGCTCCGGGTTTCCCTGTGGGCCATCTACGATAATATAGCTGACAGCTGTTCCGTGTTCATAATCTTTCCTGGACAGAGGAATATTAGGGTCCAATAGATTTTTATATTCAACCCACTCGTGAAAATACACTTTTTCATTGAACTGTGTATCTATCACACCTATGACCGGTTCGTTCTGTGGATGTGGGATTAATAATCCGGCATCCTCTTCCATATCCTCATACGCATCTAACACATCGTCTCTTGAAATCTCAGAGAAGTCTGTAACTCCCATAGCGATCAGATACGACGCATTGTTATATAGCAATTTAACTTCGTCTGGATTCAGTCTTAAAGTAGTTCCGTCTATGATGCGATCATCTACAATATCAATTCCGAATTTTGAAAGAAGTCTTTTTGTATCCACCCCTGTCTGATAGATGGTAATGATTGCTTCTTCTGTTATTTCCTCCGTTGCTCTGTCGATATCAAATCGTTCCACATAAAAGCCGTCAACCACGGTTTTCAGAAAACTGGTTTTGGGTACTTCATTAAAATGATATTTTTCACCTAATTCTTCTATTACTTCACTAGGAACAGAACCTTTATAATACTGTTCTATGATAGACGCTGTCTTTTTTAAAACATCGATAGATTTTTCAATTGCCTGCAAGGAAACAAAATGCGTAAAAACATGTTTTTGCACTTCATTTCCTTTTTGATCTGGCTCCCAGACAAATTTGGCCCCTCGAATTGATTCTGTCGGTGATTTTCCATTTTCTGACAGTAGAATTTTCAACCGGTTGCTTTTGGCAACAATATGCTTATAATGTACACTTACCAGGGCACCACGAATATCCTTGTTTTCCGTCCAATATACAAGTATTCTTTCCAGCTGCTTTTCCAACTCACGTAAATGTGATGCAGAAACACTTTTCCCTTTTGGAAGCTTAGGTGATCCCGGTCTGGAACGATTTGATCTTTGTTCGAATCTTCCTTTTAACTGTAAAATACTATTCATCCCTTACACCTTCTTTTAAATCACGAGCCACGCTGCTTTTGGAACGTCCAACCAATATTTCCATTTCTCTCACTGTGAATTTCTGACTCTGCAGTTTTTTCAGATCGTCTGGTTTTTCATTACATACGGCATAGTATAACCGTCTAAAATAATCCATGCCGTCTTTCGGATTACTAAAGGCAACCGACGTCCTGATCAAATTTTTCAGTTCGCCTGGATATGGTAATTTGGACATCAATTTCATAATTTTCCGAAACAGGCGAATATCTCTATTTGCAAGTTTCAGCTTATCCAGATAACGATCCAGCATCTGCTCAGCAATAGAAAGAAGATCTTCCTGCGAATAACGGTTAAAATCAATCACAGAATCAAACCTTCTTATCAATGCCCTGTCAAAATACTGGTAAAGATTTGTTGTTGCAATCAAAACAACATCTTCATTCATTCGGTCAAACTCTTTTAACATTGTTGATGTAGCCCGCCCCATTTCTCTTAAATCGTTTTGGTTCGTGCGATCCAATGCCAATGCATCGATTTCGTCAAATAGAACAATCGCCTTATCCGGTTGAGCAAATTGGTTGATTTCTTTAAATAACATAGACAGATTCTTCTGTGTCTGACCAAGCTTACTATCTATAACAGAAGAAAAATCCACCATAAAAATCTCTCTGTTTAAGATTCTTGCCAATTGTTTTACTGCTTCCGTTTTTCCTGTTCCAGGCGCTCCCTGAAAAAGGAACTTATTAATTCCAATGTGATGCTCAATTGCATTAACTATCCCTATTAAATCACCTGTAATTTCATCCGGAAGTAATAACATATCCGTATTCGCTTCTATTTTTTCAAAAAAAGGAGAAACATTCTCTGATACCTGCGGCACAAACGTATTAGCATTTGATAATAATGACATAATATACTCAGCCAGTTGATAATCGCCGGATGCATCAAAATCCTTTGCTATTTCATAAGCTTCACTGCGAAAACCAACATCATTTTTTTCGGTATAATACTTAATTAAACTTATAACACTTTTCTTCTTCATACTATGCACCCCATTTTTATTCGCTGTCCTTTTTATATCATGTTGGGACAATTTTGTCAATGTTGGGACAGTTTATCTTTTGTAACAAAAAAGCAGCCCGCATAGGCTGCTTTGTTTATAGATTTTTAACCACCACTTTACACCGTTTACTCTTTTTCGCATTTTTATTTTCAGCATTTTGCACAAACTACAGGATAGTGGGTGTTTCTTTTAATTCAGAAATCGGATGGCGCGCAACAATCTCCAGACCCTGCATCAGCATGTGTACTGTTCTTCTGTGATGGCCATTGCCTCGTCCGCAGAGCGTGGCCATCGGAATGCACCATTGTCGAGTCTTTTGTACATAAGGAGAAACCCGTCTCCTTCCCAAAGTAATGCCTTGATCCGGTCGCATTTTCGCCCACAAAAGAGAAACAGCGTATTTTTATCATAAGGATCCAGTTGAAACTGAAACCGGACGATGTTTGCAAGACCATTAATCCCACGCCGGAGATCCGGAGATCCGTAAATCCCATCGCCAGATAAACTTTTTTAAAACCGGAAGCATCTGCATCATTCAGCATGATGGAATATCTCGACAAGCTGACAGATGATCTCCGGTGATGCACCGGGAAATATTTCCGCTGACAGCCCTTTTGTGTTTTGAATGCGGACGACAGGTTCCATGCCGGTCGCAGGGCTGGCAAGTGTTTGTCTGCATAGGTCATGCTCTTTTGACACCGGGGCAGGCAGCTCTATAAAGGCTGGGGTTTCTGCAGCCGGTATCTGATCCAGACATGCTTTACGTACACGCCGGAGCCGGTAATAATAATTAGATTTTGTGAGATTGTTCTGTGCACACCAGGTTTCAACATCCATCCCCGCCGGACGGTTCTGACAATCACGAATTTGTTCTGCCCACTGCCGGATCCTGACCTGCTGCGTTACAAGACTGGTTTGCGTAGCCATATCCTTCCTCCCTGAATTATAGTCAGTCTAAAAAGTTGAGTGCTGAACTTTTTGGACTATGTTAATTTGGTCAGTATGATTATGGCATAAATGTAGGGGGATAAAAAGGTACTCGGAATTTACCGTTTACGTTTTACTTCAGTTTAATTTTAGCAATAATGGAATCCAATTGTTTAACGGCCCGCATAACCGTGTTTTTATAAACCATTTGCTTGCCTTTTGCCGGCATATTACGGACTTTGCTCTCTGTCAAGTGGCGGAAAGCACCTACTGTTTTTACTTGATTTGATTGTAAGTAAGAAAATACTGGTTCATTAAAATCAGGAATGTATTTTTTCAATTCTCGAATCGGTAAATCATCTATGGCTAATTCTTGTGAACCATCTTCCTCTTCCGATTGCACAGAAGGTTCAAGGATAATGTTTCCTACAGCCTTTGCTATTTTATCTGCCAACCGCTCAGATGCCTCTTCTGGCTCCGTATCCGAAGCAATATCTTTACTTGTTATTTCAGTATTTGTTTCGGAATTACATTCCTTTATCCTTTCTTCTAACGATTTATAGTGTTCTTTATGCTGATTAATAAAATCTTCTGAATTCATAGCAACAATTCTTTGTGCCATGGCTGCTAAGCGGAAAACACCATCATCGCTGATAATGAATACGTCCCAGTTTTTATATTTTAATGCCACCGATAATATCTGATTATCTGGTACGTCCGGATCAAGTTCTCTTGGAAGTAGCTCCGGTGCAGCATTTTCTATCATTAAACGTACTTTATTATTTTTGTTATACACTTTCAGGTATGTACGTTCAATTTCTCTTGCTAACATCCTTGCTATTTCGGAAAGCTCTGCTCCATACTTTTTATTACGCTTATCCTTGATTTTGCCAAGCTCATCTATCACTTTTGTTGGAATTCGCACATATTCTTCATCTTCAAAATATAAAAACAAATCTGGGTGATGCATCAATGCACAGGTATCTACTATGTATATTTTTTTGCCATTATTCTTCTTGTATTCCGCTTCAGAAACTACTGTAGTTGTCTGTTCATACATTTCATTTACAGCCTGCTTTGCATATTTTTCTACTAGTCGAATGTTCTCTACGAAAGCTGTTGCTTTTAATGGCATTGTCTTTTTCAAAACTTCATCGATATTTATTTTTTGTTTTTTCAATAAATATTCGTTCTTAGAACGCAATTCTGAAACGTATGATTGCAGTGCTGCTATATCTGGACAAGAAAGCACAGCGGACTTTAATTCATTTTCACTACTTTGTTCAAATAAATGCAATCCTGACACGTGAAGTTCTATAGCCGATATACACTCTTGATATTCATTGAAAAATACATCATATTCAAATAACTCTGGTATCTTTGTATAAATCCCATCTGCTATTGCCGTCAAAATATCAACCATAACAGTTTTAGTATAAAGACTGGAAATCAAATCATCAAATCGTAGTGCATCTTCGTGTGTAGTGATTCCAAATGACTGTAATAAAATGAATAAATCACGATAAGACGTTGGTACCTTCACATATTCAATTAAAACCTCTACCATTTTTCGATGAGATTCAGAATTTTTTTTGAATACAATTTGTATCCATGATTGCTTTTATACTTTTTAATGCACTTTCATAATTTTCAAAATCAATCTTTTTGATCAAGCTTCTGTAAATATGTCAAGTTGAAACATTTCAGTTTTCATCCAAATACAGCCAAGATGAATTTTTTCAAGTTCTGCTATAATTTCTGTAAGTTCTGCAGTCTCCCAATGTTGAAGCAAAGCCTCTTTACAGTTCCTTTGATTACCGGCTAATATTGGCAATGTATATAATGCTATATACTGTATATTTTCTGCACTATTTTTCCTTACAACATCCTGGAGCCACTCCACAGCAATTTTGTTCTTTTTACTTAACACCCTATTTTCATATACAAGCGGAACCGTTACTGTTTTTTCTTCATACAGATATTCTGTTTTTCCCAGACAGATATGTTTGCCTTTTTCATTAATGACAACACAACCTTTAATTGGAAAATCTTCCGGTATATGTATAATAAGCCCTTTTTCATTTTCAATAGAAAATCCGTCTTCATCATTGAATAAAATGACAGTAGTATCTTTAAATGATGCTGTGTTTCTCTTGTATAATCCGTACACAGCAGCATCCATAAATAATAGTTTTCCATTTTTACAAATATCCAAGATTGATTGTTTTATATTTTTTCCTGATCCAACTATATTCTGCACTTCATCCGTGTCAATTACAGGCAATCTGCTGATGATTTGCTGATTGATTTCCTTGGTCAAAAGCAATGAACTGATTTTATTTTTTACATTTTCTTCAATTATTTCTGGATTTGTAGTTATTACACCTTCCTCGTTGACATCCACTGTCATATTGATATTACTCTCCCAGTCAGTAGATGTTAAACTCTCAATTTCCTCTATTCTGAATTTAGAAGCCGTAAACCTTCCACCGCCTACAGAACCTGCCTGCAATTCATTAATCACACGTTCCTCTGGAAAATTTGTATTATAATCAGATTCTGTACCAAACTCTATGGCATCTTTAGAGTCAGAATTTCCGTTAAAATAATTATTCATTTTACCGGTTAATGGATTATAGTATATATCAAGTGGCATTTCTCTTGCCTCACCTGGCAAAAGACCTTCTTTCACCATATACTGTCCAAGTTCAGTCACCTCAATATCTTCGAATTTCAGTTTGTTATAATCAAAATTTCCATCTCCTGAAATACGGATAACTTTCAATCCACTAAGATTCCTCAAGCATGGTTTAATCAGAAGTTCACTGTTTTGAAATTGAAGGACCTCTTCGAATGCATATTTTAATGTCTTTCCAGACATTGAGTTGGACTTATTGAACTTTTGCGTACAACTAAGAATCAACCACTCAATTGTTGTAAGCCTTCTTGTTGATACGCATTTTACACGTACTTTATACATCTTTCCCGGTATTTTCAACTGATTTTCAGAAAGAATCATACTTCGTTACCTCCCTGACGCTGTTTCAATTCTTGAAGGATTTCCTCTGCACGGACATCAGTAATTACTTCATCTCCTGTAAAATAGGTTCCTCTTTGATCCATCATCTCGACGATCTGCTTATATGCCATAATCGTTTTTTCTGTACCATCGTTCATGTCTGTCAGTTTAACCGGCTGATCCACATACATATCCTTAGCACCTACGATTATAAGCAGATTCTGAGCCCTAGAAAAAGCAACATTAATACGCTGAAATGCTGCTATATGAGAATCAACACTATGTCGGAAATTCTTTACATTACGTACCAAACTGACAAATACGATTTCTTTTTCTTTTCCCTGAAAACGGTCAACGGTATTGACTTCAACATCTATTGCATAAAAAGATTCCTGTCTGAGCATCTGACGAATTAGTGCAACTTGATCATAATAAAAACTGATTACACCAATACTGACCGGTGTTTCTCTTCCCTTCATATTCGCATACTGCAGTTCCATCTTTTTCAGCATCGCCATTATCATCTCTGCTTCTACAAGATTCTCTGCTGAAGAACTACCCTGGCGTCTTTGTTCATAAATCTTTTCTCCTGCTAATTCTGAAGAATCAAACCAATAAGCATGTCGTTCAGGAATAATCATCTCTGTTCCAGAAGTACTTGGAATACTCAGATAATGTGCTTTTGTGTCATATGTATAGTTATCTTCATTGCCATCCCTAAGATACTCATCGTAGAAAATATTTATGATATCCATGATATCTGTATGCATTCGATACTGGTAATTTAATGTTTCTTTAATTGAATCATTGGCATTTTCAAAATATCTTTCAAATAAGGATGCAGTTACCATATCTTTATACTTGTTAAAATCTTCCATTGTCAACGGTACAATCACGTCTTCCATATCTTCTTGCTGTTCTGCCACTTCCAGATATGTCTTTTCATGCTCATTAAACAATGGTGGCAACTGTCTATGATCGCCTACAAGAACAATTTTTCTGCCACGGAGCATTGGAATCAGCAATTCTGGAGGCGTTGCTTTACTAACCTCGTCAATAATAACAACATCAAAATCATCAAATCCATTTTCCGTCAATGTTTTTGCATTTTCAGTACAAGACACTCCTACCACATTACAGCCGTTAATAAAATCTTTTAAATAGATATCTTTTTCTTGCTGATAATCCGGTATATCCTGAACCCAGTTCTCCAAACCTCTGAAAATCTCCTCCCAGTCATCTCTTTCAATAGATGTCCGATATTGTCTTTTCGCCTGCTCATATACTTGTGCAATCTTTTCCCGTAAATTATCTGGTGTTGCTTTATACTTGTGCAATACAGCATCTCGGATTTTATATTTTAATCCAATCTCTTGCTGGAAGTCTGCAATTTCTTTGCTAAGCTCTTGTTTCTGTAACTCCTGGCTCTGTCTGTCTTCTTCAAAAGCGGCCTGCTGATCACTAATTGATTTCAATAACTCCTGAACAACTTCTTCTAATCTGTGAAACAGAGTATTTATAAATGGCAGTGCTTTTTCCAAAACATCCTCTATATACTTTATCTTTTGATCATCTGACATAGTTGACAGCACATCCATGTCAAACTGTTTTAATTCTGCATCTGTCAAACCAACTCCAGCCGAATTAAAGTCTGCAATTTTCTTCTTTACATTCCTCCATTTTTCAAGCACTTCTGTTGTTGGATTGTTCATCATTTCTTCAGTCAACAATGTTTCTTGTATTTTGAGTTCTTCCAACTCTTTTGTATCTCCGCCAAAATCAGCACTGACTTTCAATCTATCTAGCAGAGTTATAGCATTTCTTGCACCAGTAATGATATACTTTAAATTATCATTTGTTCTGTTGATACGAACTGCAGAATCAAGATCATCTACATCAACACCTACATGTGTTAACCAAAGTCCTGTGTTCTGTAAAGATTTTAAAATCGGCTGTATCACATTCCAAATCTTGATAATGCCTTCTTTATTCAACATCAGTTCCAGATCTTTTGTATTTCCCTGGCAATAAGATTGAAGCATAATGAGACTTATTTTTTCTGTTCTGAGCTTATTTTGCAGTTCAAATTCCTCGTTAGAATTCCCCCTTGCATCAATCTGTGCAATTTTCTGCTCTCTATCATCAATTTTCTTCTTTAAAGCATCTACTTCGCCATCCACATTTTGAAATCTATGATAGTCTACTTCACCACCCTGTAAACGAGCATCGATTTGATTCCACTTGGATACAAAATTTCCATCAACATATTGAACAATTGAATCATAAAAAGATTCCAATACATTTCCCTCTGTAATATTGCTTACCGATGAATCGATCTTTTTTGCACTTCCAAGTCTGATTGCACGTATCTTAGGATTAGAAATCAATCGCTCCAGCGCATTATCAACTGCCAAATTAGCTTGAGATGCAACTAAAACACGCTTATTTCGTATAACCAATTGATAAATTGCCTCTGCAATAACAGTTGTTTTTCCTGTTCCGGGAGGTCCCTGAATTAAACACACATCGGGAACAGACAATATTTTTTCTACTGCTTCTTTTTGTTTTTCGTTGATATTCGAATTCTGCCAAGTACTTATTTTTTTGATTTCCTGTGGCGTTCTTGCTTTATTAATGTCAAAAAGCCATTGATCCAGTCCCTGTGAAGCCGCCTTTCCCATAACAAGATTGTTGACTGCACCTTTTAAACGATGAAGCAAGGCAAAATCTCCAATTTGTGATGTTGCAATATAGCCATCTGCATAAAGCTCTCCAGCCATTGTTTCCTCTACATCATCCTGAATGCTTCCCATTCGGCGTATCTGACGTTCAATCATTGTATTCGCATTCGCTGTGAATTCAAAAACTAATTCCATCACATAAGGTTCAAAATAATTCCGATTAATTCCGGAAATCAGAGATCTTGTACCTGAATCTCGATCGTTCTCATATTTCTTTGCATAATCCTTTAATGTATCCCATTCATATGTTTCAATCTCGCTTAGAGATCCATATTGTCTTCCATAACGGACGAATGTCAAAGAGACACCATCATCATTATTCTGACCATTCTGATAATCTCGGTTAAACTCAAAACTCCATCTATCATTAGAATAATTGTTTGAAAAGCCGATACCTCATTCCGTCGTAAATATTTACGAAATTCATCAAAGTTTTCTTTTCCCTCGGCGACTGTCAGAAATATCAATTCTCTGTTTTCAACATCAAATTTGTATCCTATATACTTTAACCCCCGAATTCGAAGCTCTGCTAATTGTCTCTTCCAGTCCAGATATTCATTCCATGATGCAATTTCTCCTGTCAAATGCTGCTCTTGCTCTGCTGCATCTTCAGTCACATTGTAAAGCCAGTTTGCAAGATTTTGACCATCATAATAAAAGGTCATATCCGTTTCAATATCATCTTCTTTTATCATCGGATGCTCCAAAAGACGCATCTCATCTATCACAAATTCGCCAAGTATAAATCTTCCACCAAAAGACAGATACATATCTTCTGGCAAACGCCTGGAAAGGTACGAACTACTCTTACTATATAATGATACTCGTCTGATAACATTTCCGTTATTTCCAGTAAAACTCTCATTTCGCACAACTATCTGTTGTTTTAATTTTGCCGGAAAGACCTTCGTTATAAGGTCATGAATTTTCATCTGCTCAGGCATTACCTGCGGATATGCCTTTTTCAAACTTACAATATTTGCTTTAAGCTTAGAATCCAAATCATTTTCTTTCAAGACATGAATTCTAGCTACCTTTTCTTTAACAGGTTCTCTTTTCGCAACTGCATTTCGTGCGTCTTTTGTTTTTTTCTGAACTTTTATTTTTTTTCAGCTGCCCGGTCTTGTTTTTTTCTTCCAGATACTATCAGTATCATCAACAGTTGTACGATATTTTATACTGCACTTATAAACAGGTTCTTCATGATAGGTTGCTTTCGTTCCCTTCGCTTGTGCTGGAAGAATGTTTGAATCGTACAGATAATATCTTTTACATTCCCTACAGTGAAACAACGGCTCCTTCTTTTTTACACCGTTTGTATTCACTGTTACTTTTTCACTGTCCTTCACTTTCATGTCCGTTTTATGCACAGGACATTTCATAAAATAACTATACAACGTAATCCCCCTTGCTTCTTTACAGGATGCTAATAATCAAATATCTGCGTCCATTTAAAACAACTAAATCCCCTACTTTCTTACCAAGAAAAGCTTTATGTAAAGGATATTTTGTCGAATCCATTACGGCATCAACAATCTCCAATGTTTGCATTTTCTTATAAGATACAAGGTTGCCATCCTGTATTGGTTCCGTATTTGTGAGAAAATCAAATTCTGTTTCTGTTGCTGAGGTTAAATCTGACTCATTTATTGTTGGCTCATTTTTTTCTTCTTGATTGCCATCTTTTAATTTTTCTTCTATCTCTGGTTCAGATAACATTTTACCTGACTCAAAAGTAGCTGCAACCTGCTCTGATCCTATTTCTTCTTGTAACATCTCAGTTCCATCAATGCTTTTTCTAAACGCTCATCCTGATTTCCATCTGGAACGCCATACTCAGAAATAAGTCCTAGTATCGTCTGTATTTCAGCCACATGAGTTTCTGTAAAGTACAAAGATGTATCAGAATCTAGCTGAATCTCATATTCATCGGAGTTTTCCTCGATATTTAAGCTAAGTATTGCAACTTTCATTGCCTCTTTAAATGCTTCCTTATTATTGTCTCTTAATGACTTATAATGTCCGGAACAATTAGGACATAAGCAAAGATTCATCTGTGGAAGCTCAATTCCATAGTTTGCAACTTCTGTCACATAAACCTGTGTTGAAGGTTTTTTGCACATCTGACAAATTTTCACATGGCTATCATTCAAATACATTCCTGTTACATATGCTCTATCTGCTTTCTTTGACTTACTTGTTCTGATCTGTCTCAGTACTTTATGATATGTTACCGGATCAGCACAGAAAAATTGTTGTCTTACATGCTCAATCAGGCTCTCTATATTACGAACCCTTGATACCGGAAATGCTTCCGACACATAAGTATCAGCAGAGAAGATATCATCTTTTTCTTCCTCATCATTGTTTGTATCATCTTCCGCTCCATCAGAAACTTTCATTCCCAGTTCTCTTGCCAGCTGTCGTAAAAGTAGCTTTTTGTTTCTGGTGTCTAACTTATCTACATGTTCAAATGCCTCGGCAGTATTATCATCCTCAGTTTCAATAAATCCAAGCATTGAATAAAAATTCTTATCAGGTATAACCTCACCATACAAAGATGTGTCCAAATCATATTTTGATATTTCTCTTGGCTCTCTCAGATTTCCACTCTTATCATACAACCAGCTATGGTAAGATTTTAAACGGCGTAGAATTCGTGATTCTTCCTCGACTTCATATGGATTTGTCTTTCTCTTTGACAGTCTACCGGCCAACTTTTGTCGAACAGATAATACTAGTTTAAATATCTCTGATGATTTTTTCCTTGCTAATTCCGACTTGGGTATGTATTCAATAATATATAAATTATCATCAAGGTGGTCCATTGTCATTTCCGGGCAAAAATCGCCAAGTGCATTCCACGATTCTTTTCCAGAACCACCTGAGAAATATCTTCGTCCCTCAGTAATAGGCGTTGTAATAATTCCAAACTGCTGCAATTTTTTTACAGATATCCCATGATTATGATAAAATGCTTCGTCAATCAGATATTTACCGGAATCATCAAATTCTCTATAATAAGACTCATCATCTTCTTCATCATCTTCTTCTACTACAGCGTCTCATAATAAATTCGCAGGTCTACTCCCTCTACCGAATTAGCCACATATGTAAGTGCAGGTTTTGCAAAAGTTACTGTATTATCATCTGTCATAATTTTTATTATACTTGCTTTTGCAATGAGGTTCTGGATTTCATCGACATTATGATTCTTTGCAAACAGTAATAAAATCTGATTTAAGTCTTCTATATACTCGTCTTCATAATTCTCACTGTTATCAAAGTTGATTGTCTCACCTTTAATATATTTTTTTAGAACTTTTTTCTTTTACATACTGAAAATTATCAAAGTCTGTTAAAGCAAATCCATCTTTTAACAGCTGCCCAAATTTCGCAGACACATTTTTATGTACAATAGACGATAAAACCATCTGCTGATAATCGCTGGTTGCACTCAGATACAACTTTTCTGTTTCTCCTTGATAAGGTGCCGTCAGTTCTTCTTGTGCATTTAAGATTATCGGTGATGTTTTTAATATTTTCCACGCTGTACTTACATTATTGCGAATTGTCTGCTCATAACGTCCGCTTCTTGAATAACGAAGTCCCGTTGTATAGATACTTCTCTATTATCCGAAAGAAAATCATAAAAATCTTCTAATTTTTCATATTCAACACTTTTTGTTGGAACGCATCTGCCTTTTAAGGTTCCCATTCTCTTTGCCCAATCGAAAAGTGTAAATGTTTGAACTCCCACCTCGTCTACCATCCAAGCAAGATATTCGTTAAAATTCGCCTCTCGTTCATTATTGTATGCTACAAAATGTCCAACATCTTCAAATGTCGTTTGAAATAGCTTACTATCAAAGAAATCAGCAATACCAAAAGGTACCGGAATTACTAGCTCATCTACTGAATAATAGTCACCATCTTTATCTGGAATCAAGCTTCCTTTTTTTAGACATTCTGTTATTTTATTTCGGAGGCCCGGTATTGTGTTATTATCTGTTTCATCCTTAAAGGCAGCAATTAACACCTTTCGGATAAAATTTTGCGTAATCAATTTACGTTTTTTCAATTCTTCCATTGAATCTGCTATTAAGTCCCCTAGTAGCTGAAACAACGCCGAATTAAATTCAGAAGGTGTCATCAATTTTTCTCTGGACACAGCTGTTTCAAAAGATCCATGAATCAGAAATGGCAATTTTGTCATATCACGAGTAGGGAAATACACCCATACAGGCTCTCCCTTTAATTCATAAACCACATTTGCTTTATTATTCACCTTATATGCGACACTAACTTCTGCATCTTTCATCTCCGGATGATCAAAGGTTTTCTTAAATTTCAAATATCGTGTAATTTCTTCTTTTTGTTGATATGCACTACCTTCAATCCGACAGCTATTCAGATTACAGTCCGTTGAATCGACATCCAATGTAATCATCGCATACTTTCCATTTGTTTGATTTATCCAAAATAATTTTTTGATATGATTTAAAAACAGAAGAATTTCACCATTCAATTCTTGCAATTTTTGTAAAACTTCTTTTCCAGACACCGGAACGACTGTTCCATCATTTTTACGCTTAGCAAATGGAATAACAATTTTCGTCAGATGTTTCTGCTCAGAAAATGGATAGTACTTTCCACCACTACTCAATCCATATTCCAGTTCTTTCATTACCCTTCGATAATCCCAGCCATTCTGTATTTCCACCGGCAAAAGATAATTCTCAATTCGAAATGCTTCCTCATCTGAATATATCTCTGGCTGATAAGTATACTTAAACACAGACTTAAATCCCATACCAAATCGACCAATTGTCTGTGCTGAATTTCTGTCTTTTGTTCCCATAAGCATAGAGGATACACCTCGGACATCATTTTCATCAAATGGTATTCCGTTATGATAAAACACAAGCTTGTCATCATAGTATTCTATTACAACCCGATCGGCTTTTTCATCTTCGGCATTCTGCAATAATTCATATACAAAATGATTACTTTCTGAATAATGTCCCGCAAGGAGAGCCTCATATTTCTGAGGCTCTCTGGTCAATGCTTTCCATTCATCTTTATTTGTTGTATAAATCTTTTGATAATTGATTTTCCCCATATTTGCTACCTTATCCTTCTACATGAAGAATTCCTTTAACCTGAAGGTTAGTATAAATATCTACACTATGTATCGTTTCATCAATTTTTTTCTTCTGCTGTTCAAAATCTGCTGTCAGTTTATCCAACTGTGACTGTCGCATTCGTTTAATTCGATCATCTTCTGCATTTTTCAGCATATTTTTGAAAATAGCTTCTCGCTGATGGAACGAGTGAGCAAGCTGCTCCAAACGGTATTCACACTCATTTTTTACATCTGTAGTATATTGTTCTTTTTCTTTTTGCCATTTTGCATAATGAAGCTTATCCATTGCATCCCATATTGCTTCATGTCCCACATCACCATAATCATATTCCGAGCTATACTGAATATAATTTAGGATGTTCTTCTGAACAATTTCATTATCGCTGACTGAAATCAGCTTAACATCTGGTCGAAGTCCTACAAATCGCCAAACATAAATTAGAAATTCATAGTCTCCCGCAGGCACTTCATCCGTACTAACTGTTACTCCAACTTCACATGGAAGTTCATTGGCTTCATAATCTGCCGCTTGAATTACCAGGGGATGCATTTGTGTGAGAAATGCAGCATTTCTGTTATCCTTTGCACATACGCTGTCAAATGTAACCGGTAAGGTTGGCTTATCTGACTTCAAATATGCCGTCCATAATCTGGAAGCATTGTTACTATTCACAATCTTTACATTTTTCAGATTATCTAAGAGCATACGTCGTTTGTCACTTGCCAATCGTAAACTCTTCAAATCATTTTTTCCACGAATATATTCGCCTTCACCCAGTAAATCGTTCATAAAAGTATCTACCATTTCCTGGATACTGGTAGGTGAAATCCATATGTTTTCAGCGTCCTGCACATCTTTATTCTGGATATAATTAGATAAATCAAAACCATACAGAGATTTTTCTTCCTGCTCCAGGTTTCTCATTTCCTGTACTTTTTTTACCTCATTATCTGCCATCTGCTCAATTTTTGATGTACGTTCAGTTTCTGACAATTCTGGATCAAACATTATTTTCAGAATCTGATCGCTGATATCACCCAATATTTCTGAGCAATCGCCAATACTGGATTCAAATACACCAATCTTACTCAGGCATCTTTCATATACCGTCGCATCTATAGTTCCATCTGTAATCATATTATAAATCTTAACGGTATCAGACTTCTGCCCACGACGGTCAATACGTCCAATTCTCTGCTCAATTCTCATTGGATTCCATGGCAGGTCATAGTTTATCATTGTATCACAGAACTGATAGTCCAAACCTTCACAGCCGACTTCACTGAATAAAAGTACATCTATTGCCTGTTCATCATCCCGATCCTTCAGAAATCTCTGGCGTAATGCATATCTCTCATCATCCGGGACAGTGCCATCGACCTGACCTACACGGATTCCTCGCTTTTGTAATTTGTTTCTTATATATGCCAGTGTGTGACGGAAGGAACTAAATATAATTACCCTATTATTCTCCTCGCCCTGTTTCTGCTGAATAATCTCATACATTTTTTCAAACTTCGGATCATCCTCTGGTAATTTTTCCGACAGCTCTGCGATTTCATCTGCCAGTTCATACAGTGAATTCTCTTCATCACTATTCAGTTCAAAATCATATTCATATAACTCTCCATCTTCCTGTACCTGATCCATTCTTCTGGCTACAATATCTTTCAAAAATGGCTGCAGCCCATAAATACAACTTGCCGCCTGTCTCATAATCGTACACATCATAAAACGAACGCTGCGACTTCCATGCAGCATGGCAAGAGAAGTAGATTCAAACTCCATCAATGCATCGTACAGGTCTTTTTGAGCCGAATTATATGGTGCTTTTAATGTAAGATTACGCCGAATACAGAAGTCTTCAATATCCTTTCTTCTGGTTCGGTTAATGATAGAATGGAAGTATGAAGGGCTTCTATTTTTCCCATCATTTCTATCTTCTCATCCCTGGATACTTTTTCTTTTTCCAAAAAATCATATATTTTCTCAAAGTCTGGATTATGTTGAATAACACTACGTCCCCACGTTGTATTCAATATATTACCGACAGCTTCTCTTCCTGCCTCCTGCCAGCCTTCCTCTTGGTTCCTGACAATGCGCAACAAGCTATTAATATACGCATTCGGTTCTGCCATAGTCTTGAAAATATCCTTGTCAATAACAATATCCGGACGCAAAAGGTTTAACAACGTATATAAGTCATTATTACTGTTCTGTAATGGTGTTGCTGTCAGGAATATAACTGCATCTGCATTTCGGCAGAAAATTTCAACTCCCTTATACATCCATGTATTAGAATTTCTAATATTATGTGCCTCGTCTACGATCACAAGGTCAAAGTGTGGAATCGGATCCAGTTCACTCAATCCCATTGCTTTTTTCCTTTTTGCAGATTTTGACTGAGTGCCCATAATCATATCTTCGCTAAACAAAGAATATGGAATAATCGTCTTGCTATGTCGCTCAGGCCATGCTCCGTCTCGATCAGTTTCTGAAATAGCTTCTATTAAAGCTTTTCCATCCATCTGTGTGAAATTCTCATCGAATCGTTTCATCTCCAATTCCCATTTTCGTTCGGCAACCAATGGTCTAGGACAAATGATCAGAACTGAATTAATACTGGAACGTGCTTCCAATTCTTTCAGAATCAATCCAGCTTCAATAGTTTTACCTACACCTACATCATCCGCTACCAGGAGTCTTGGACTGTCAGCCTTAATCATCTTCAATGCCGGTCGAAACTGGTATGGAACAAAATCAATTCTTGCTGAATTCAAAGAGTACAAATTGCTGGAACCAGGATTACTGATCTGATAAGCTGTCAATGCAGTTCTTACCCTTGAAAGAGATACATGTGAGTTTTTCTTTTTTTCCTGTACAAGCTTAATCTGTTCCTCATAATATGTTTCAAATTTATTATTAATCAGGACGGTATACTTATTTCCATCTTTTGCTATTACTGCACCGATTGCAGTATCATCATTTGCAAGAGTAACAGGGCTTCCAACCTGAATAATATTGCTTCCCCCTATTGCCTTTTCCTGTCTTTTATGTTCAGTTTTCTTTTCTGGTTCAATTTTAAGTTCTTTATCATCTTCAATGTCGAAAATAAAATTTTCCATATCTCTGGTTTCTTTCATCGTTGCATCAAAGGTCTGCATCAATTCAATAATAACATTTACATCATCAATTACTTTTTTCTTATTAATATCCTGCGGTGTGATGTGCGCCCAATCATTTCTGATTTCCTGCATTCTTCTGATTTTTTCTCGTTCCTTATTATTCACGAAAAAAGAGCTTGTAATCACAAACCAGTTACGTTCAAAAACACGCAAAAGAGAAGCAAGATCAAGACCAGCAACATTACGAATATTACTCTTTTCAACCTTGTCCTTTTGCAGCGAACTTAGATTGTTCAATACAAGCTCCTGCCACCAGTTATTTGTAATCTGGGGAAGGCTCTTATCAAGCCATTTCCCCATTTTCTGATTTAACTGGAACATATATTCATTCATTTTGCTTATAACATAGCTATCATTCATCTCTTGTTCCCTCATTTATTACAGGGTTCCTGCAATATCAATCTCAAATTTGTATCTCTGATGTTCTTTCTCCTCATTCTCCATATCTGCTAAAACCAGATAATAATTTTTGCCTCTACTATAGTTGCCACTCTTAAGAATGAATTTTTCTCTCATCATACGTTTTCTTGGATCTGTTTCCGTACTATCTGCTATGATCGGCACATCATATGATATCCTAGTTCCATTCTCATCTACAAAAAATGCAATCAGTTTTCTAGGTTTCATTGTATCAGTCACTGCTTCCATCTGCATGAAATCCAGATATATCATAATATCTGTAATGCGGTTTGAACTATATGATAATTCAACATTAACAGCACTGGTATCCTGTTTTCCCTTGTAAGTGATTACCTTCACAACTGGAATAATCATTTCCTGCAACGATGATCCGCCATGTACATAGTTCTGTCCACCGCCTGGAGCCTTAATAATATCCACGCCCATAGGTGTTGTCACATAAAACTGATTAAGTTTTCCAAGATATGTCATTGCTCTACTTACCAATGCTTCGTTTTTCACTGGTTCCAATGACAACAAATATCTTTTATTTACAAGTGAAATCTGCGCTTTATCCATGGAAATCTTATCATATTCCTGCAATCTATCTCTCTTATATATGAATCCATGATCCGCTGTAATTAGAAATCTTGTAGCAGATACATATCCTGTCAGCTTACGAATCAACTTCTGGATCTCATCTATAGCCTCCTGGCATGCATTAAATACTTCATTCTCTGATTTTTTACTTTCTCCACGGTCATCAATCTGATTCTGATAAATATAAACCACATCTTTATCCTGCAGCATTTCCCGAACTTCAGCTTGTTTTGCATTTTTTATAATATCAAAATCATAGCAATCCGCTCTCTTCACTGAATTTTGCAGAATTTTCCGACGATCTGCCATACTATTTCCACATTTCATATCGTCAACCACTACATCCAACCCAGATTGAACTACTATTTCCCGGTGCGGTAATAACGAAGCCATTCCTAATGTTGTTTCTGAAGGAAGTACACTAAGCATATGATTCATTTTAGCATCACATTTTTCATCCAGATCCAGATTCCTCTGTAATTCTTTTGCACATTCATAACGAAATGCGTCTGAGATGATTACAATAACTCGTCCTTCCCTGCCGCCTTCCCGCAGAAACGGTGTTACAAATCGACTATAAAAATCTTCCTGACGTGTTCCTGTATAATTTTGATATATATCCGGTGTAAGACTTTGATTCCACTTATACGCATAACTTCCAAGATATTTATTGGTATACATATTCTCAACTAAATCACGGATTTTCTCTACATTTTCGGACATGCCAACTCTGTCCAGACAATAATAAAACTTTCGATACCAGGTATCAATCTGATAAGTATTCTCGGTATAATCTCGTATAACTTCTTCCAGTGTTGGCTGGTACTGGTGAGCCGGAACTTCCTTCAAAATCTTATACCCATTGTAAAGCATCTGATATGTCATATCAAATTGCAATGCAAAATGATAACAACTCTTCCGTCGATTCTCACATATTTCAGGGATTGTCATTCCACCGATTTTTCATCCAACATTCCATCTTCAAGTTTGGCAATGATCCATGAAATAATGTTTTTGTCAAAATCTTCGAAGGCATCACTTGCTACGATATTATCAAGTGGTATCTGTATAATGTGCTTCTCCAATTCTAGCTCTTTAGCTATATTAGATGCAGTAATGTCATAGAACGCCTTTGTTTCCTCATTATTCATCAGGTTCTTTACAAATACGATTACATCATTTTGTTTACCGGAAAGGAAAATCTTCCATGCTTTTGGTATATTTCCCTCTGCCACAGTATCGGTATATGTCATAATCATCGTAACCAAGAATTTCTGAATAGATGGTGATGGATCTTTATACCCATATTGTTTCTCACACATCTGCCAGAACACCATATCTATCTTATTCGTCTTAAACTTCTTTATGATCGGATTATCTTCTACACCACCAAGCAGAATTTTTCGCATAAGTTCTTCAAAATTGCAGCTCTTTACACCTGCAAGTACACACATAACACCAAGATCTATACTAGTAATCGTATACTCTGCAATCTGTAATTTCTGGAATTTTCCAGTATTTGTTGCTGTCCAAAACTTCTTAAATCGCTTTACTTCATCTTGACAATCCACTGGTATTCCAAGATCACCACATAACTGAATCATCTTATCCGAATAAAAATGTTCCGAATAATAATAAATGTCTGCCAAAAAATTTTCTTTGTCTTCCGGTCTTGAAAACGGAGCATAAACTAAGTAGTTGGAGGTTGTGTCCTGCACTTCTAAAAGTAGTTTTGTCTCGAACCAATTATCTGTAGTAAGTATCCACTTCTTATTTCCAGGAGCCAGTTCCAACTGTTCTATATCCTCTTCATAAGCCGCATCATCATCATACCAGAAGACAATTTTCCGATCTGTTCCAGAAAGTAAAATATTTAATTTATTTTGAATGTCTTGTAATTCCATCAGCATCTCACCTCATTTATTTTATTT
>ENA-OQER01000323-OQER01000323.1-human-gut-metagenome-genome-assembly--contig:-NODE-323-length-26896-cov-16.600583_pt1 | contig 26896 bp, 26 predicted proteins | sample MGYA00242797_ERZ504639 | MGnify/ENA primary metagenome ERZ504639 (study PRJEB26092, sample SAMD00036306) | human gut metagenome | host: Homo sapiens | study: EMG produced TPA metagenomics assembly of...
TTTGCTTGTCGATATACGTCATAACCCATTATCAGGTGGTTATTGCGGTGGGGTCCCACCTCTTCCCATTCCGAACAGAGAAGTTAAGCCCACTTGCGCCGATGGTACTGCAATGCAATGCGGGAGAGTAGGTAGCCGCCTCCTTTTTTCATCAAGGCCTCAGGTTTCGAAAGACTCCTGAGGCTTTTTCATTTTTCCCATACTGATCACGCTGATGCTGTAATTCACAATAATGAAGCAGCTCTTGTTGATAATGCAGTTTTTGCACGTATCTCTTGCTGACGAGGTAGCTCGCGCCGATTTCGCTTATAGCGCAGAGTCTTTCCATCATTGTTCTTTTTAGTTCACGCAGGTGATTTCTGATTCATTCATTTTCTATTCATCAGTGACTATTTTTATAATTTATCTATGAAAAGTTGATTGATTTAAGTCAAAGAATAGTGTTATAAAGTGTTTAAGAATTTAAAATACCGCTGATAATCAGTGAATTACTTGTGAGATTCGTTTTTTTTTCGTATCTTTGCAAACGATAAGAATAAGGATAGCAGTTTCTTATGTTTTTTCGTATAGACTGGTATCCGTTAAGGTATCTAACGGAACTGAGATGAGCAACCGTTCTTTTTCTCAAAAGTTGCCATCGCGAAATCACTGATGTTGTAGTTCAGCTTTTCAGGTTCCATAAAATAATTAATATGAAGAGAATAGCAATGTTGATGGTCAGCATTCTCATGCTGACGCTGAATGTAGACGCAGCAACGGCTGCAACGATGTCTAAACAAAATGTTTCCTCTAATGAGTTTGATTGGAATCCAGTGATGGAGGCGATAATTCAGGTAGAGAGTGAAGGAAATCCAAGAGCAAAGAGTGGTAATTCTGTTGGCGTGATGCAGATAACTCCAATCTTGGTAGCAGAATGCAATAAGATCTTGAAACGTAAGAATAGTAAGAAGCGTTACAAGTTATCAGACAGATATAGTATCTCTAAGTCTAAGGAGATGTTCCTGTTGATGCAGTCTGTTTACAATCCTCTGAATAGTATTGAGCAGGCCATCCGTGCCTGGAATGGTGGTAACCATTACAGCGTCAAGAGAACGCAGCGCTATTTTGAGAAAGTAATGAAGCTATTGAAAAAATGAAATGGTTTTATACAATCCGGTTATTCCAATGGAGTAATCGGATTTTTTGTTTTATAACTTGTCCTTTCTGTAATGTTTATCTGAGATTGCTGACATTGCCGAATGATTCGTCTTTTAGTGCTTTTTCATGGGTTTAAATAGCGACTTCGCCATTCCCTTTATCGTCTGGATCCGTCCTTATTTAAATGAAAAATCGGATAAGAATGTTGAAAATCAACTTCTTACCCGATATTAGTTGCGGCGGCAGGACTCGAACATGCGACCTCCAGGTTATGAGCCTGGCGAGCTACCAACTGCTCCACACCGCGATATATTCAACTCATTTCTGAATTGCGAGTGCAAAGGTACTAACTTTTCTTGAAATGACCAAATGTTTTCTGTATATTATTACCGTTTTAACGGATTTTAAAGTTTATTATTTGCTTATATCGAATTAAAGCACTAAATTTGCACACAGATAATTTATTGTGCAACTAATAATAACAGGGGGACTTTGACATGTCAATATCCAAAACTCGACAGAAACTGGTAGACGTTGCTCGGCAACTTTTTGCAAAGAATGGTATAGCCAACACGACGATGAATGACATTGCTGTGGCTTCGGGCAAGGGAAGACGAACGCTGTATACTTATTTTAGTAGGAAAGAAGATGTATACTATGCGGTTATAGAATCAGAGTTGGAACGTCTTTCCGACAAGTTGGATGAGGTGGCAGCCTGCAAGATACGACCTCAAGACAAGATTATCGAATTGATTTATACCCATTTGAGTATGATCAAAGAAACCGTGGTTCGAAACGGTAACCTTCGAGCAGAGTTTTTCCGTAATATCTGGATGGTAGAAAAGGCTCGCAAGAACTTTGATGAAGACGAGATTGAACTTTTCAGAAAGGTTTATACTGAAGGAAAGGAAGACGGTGAGTTTGACATAGAGAACGTAGATTTGGTTGCCGATATCACCCACTATTGTATCAAAGGTTTGGAGGTACCCTTCATCTATGGTCGTCTGGGGCATGGTTTGACTGAAGAGAGCAGCAAGCCTTTAGTTGCCAAGGTGGTGTATGGTGCTTTAGGAAAGTCTGGACTAAAATTGTAAACCGAAATTTATATTTAATGTTGTCAATGTCGAACATGAAATTTGATGTCGAAGATGTTATATATAATAAGTGTATAGTCAGACTCTAAGTAGAAAGTATTCATCATGCTCCGCAAAAGAGTATTCAATATATCCAAGTAGATAAATTTATAAACACATCATAAACTATAAAACAAAAACAAAATGGGATTATTAACAGGTAAGACAGCCCTTGTAACAGGAGCTGCCCGCGGCATCGGAAAGGCTGTCGCAATGAAATTCGCCTCAGAGGCGCAAACATCGCATTTACAGACCTCGTTCTTAACGATGACATGGCTGCCGGTTTGGAGGCAACACGCAAGGAAATCGAGGCTCTTGGTGTAACTTGTCGTGCTTATGCAGCAATGCAGCCGATTTCGAGGAGACAGAGAAGACAGTTAAGCAGGTACAGGCAGACTTTGGTTCTATCGATATCTTGGTAAACAATGCTGGTATTACCAAGGATGGTTTGATGCTTCGTATGTCAGAGGCTCAGTGGGATGCAGTTCTGAATGTAAATTTGAAGTCTGCGTTCAACTTTATCCATGCTTGTTCACCTATCATGCTCCGTCAGCGTAGTGGCTCTATCATCAACATGGCTTCTGTAGTAGGTGTTCATGGTAATGCTGGTCAGTGTAACTATGCTGCTTCTAAGGCAGGTATGATTGCTTTGGCTAAGTCTATTGCCCAGGAGTTGGGTCCTAAGGGTGTACGTGCTAATGCTGTAGCTCCAGGTTTCATCGAGACAGCTATGACAGCTCAGTTGCCAGAGGATATCCGCAAGGACTGGATGAAGAAGATTCCTTTGCGTCGTGGTGGTCAGACTGAGGATATTGCAAATGTTTGTCTCTTCCTCGCTTCTGATATGTCCAGCTACGTTAGTGGTCAGGTTATCCAGATTGATGGTGGTATGAATATGTAATCTATCTGTATCAGAACGTGCAAGTAGTTTACGAAGATAATCATATAATTATTGTCTCAAAGAGAAGTGGTGAAATCGTGCAGGGCGATAAGACCGGCGACGAGCCTCTCTCTGAGACGGTAAAACAATATATCAAGGCGAAGTATCAGAAACCGGGAAATGTGTTCCTGGGTGTGGTACATCGCCTTGATCGTCCTGTATCAGGACTTGTTGTTTTTGCCAAGACTTCCAAGGCGCTCAGCAGATTGAACAATATGTTCAGAGACGGCGAGGTGCACAAGACCTATTGGGCCATAGTGAAGAATAAGCCCCGTTTGGAAGAGGCTGAGCTGGTGAATTGGATTGTGAGAAACGAGAAGCAGAACAAGAGCTACGCCTATGATCATGAGGTGAAAAACTCGAAGAAGGCGATTCTGCGTTATAAGATGATAGGTTCTTCCGACCATTACTCTTTGCTTGAGGTGAATCTGTTGACAGGACGTCATCACCAGATAAGATGCCAGTTGGCAAAGATGGGATGTCCTATCAAGGGAGATTTAAAGTATGGTGCTCCTCGCAGCAATCCCGACGGCAGCATTTCATTGTTGTCGCATAGTTGAGTTCGTTCATCCTGTATCTAAGGAGACTATCGTCGTAGAGGCTCCTTTGCCCGATGACAATCTATGGAAGGCGATAGCACCATAACCGATAGAATCCATATCACTGATACCATAGGCGATGGTTAGTAAGAAATTGACTTCAGTTTTACAATATAAAACTTAGAATCCATGTCTACAAAGAAAAAATGCGGAATTTGGGCAGCAGTTATCGTATTTACCCCGATATTGCTGATAGCTTTGCTGACTTTGTTGCTTTATCTGCCACCTGTGCAGAACTGGGCAGTGAAGCGCGTGGCTGCCTATGCTTCCGAGTCTACAGGCATGGATATTACAGTAAAGCACGTGGAACTGGTCTTTCCACTGCGATTGGGTGTTGAGGGTGTGAAGGCGCTTCAGCCCATCGATTCGTTGAAAAACAGTAATGATGTAACTCTCAGAAATAAAAAAGATACAGTTGCTGATATAGAAAAAATGGTAGTTGACATTCAGTTGATGCCTTTATTCAAGCAGCAGGTAATGGTGGACGAGTTGGACTTCAGACGTATGAAGGTCAACACCACCAACTGGATACACGAGGCGCGTATCAAGGGTGATGTCGGGCAGATGGCATTGCGTGCCCATGGCATCGACCTGAGCAAGGAACTTGTCCATGTAGATGACGCCTTGTTGTCGGATGCCCGTCTGTCGGTAGAACTGAGTGATACCGTACCTCCCGATACTACGCCAAAGACCAACAAGTGGAAGGTGAATATCCAGAAGCTCAAGTTGAAAAACACAGCTTTGGCGCTTCACATGCCAGGAGATACTCTCAGGGTAAATGCCTATATGGGTGATGCTACGGCTCATGGTACCTACCTCGATCTCTTCAAAGGACTTTATCAAGTGAGTGCCCTCGACTGGCGAAAGGGCAGGGTAACTTACGACAATTATCAGACAGAAATGCTGGCTGGTAAGAATATCTCTGTGCTTCGTCCGGCAGAAGGTTTGGACTTCAACCACATTGCCTTGTTGGATATGACCTTGAAGGCAGACTCATTCTATTTCTGTGACTCGAAGATAGATGTAAAGATTCGTCAGGCACAGTTCAGAGAACGCTGTGGTCTGAACGTACAGCAGATGTATGGCCGGTTTGTGATGGATTCATTGAAGTTGCAGTTGCCCGACCTCTGTCTGCGAACACCTTCCTCCACTCTTCAGACCATGGTCGACATGGACATGAATGCCTTTGCCGACAGCGCTCCTGGCAAGTTGACTGCTATGATACGAGGCAGTATCGGCAGAGAAGACCTCATGCTTTTTGCCGGTGCATACATGCCTCAAAAGATGCGTCGGAACTGGCCTTATTATCCTATGGAGTTGCCGGTACAGTAAAGGGAAACATGCAGCATCTTAGCTATTCGGGTTTGAAACTCAATTTGCCTTCAGCCTTCCAGTTGTCCTCCGATGGTTGGTTGGCACATCTCAACGATATGTCTCAGATGAAGGCAAAAATACATTTAGATGCGCGTACCTATCATTTGGGATTTGTAACAGCGATGCTTGATCCGGCTCTAATGAAGGATGTGCGTATCCCTAATGGCTTGATTCTGAAGGGAGATGTCGCAGTGGACGGCTCTAAGTATGCCACCAAGATGACCTTGTGGGAGGGTCGTGGACGAATGAATGTAGAAGCATCTGTTGTTACTCATACAAAGAAAGACGGAAGTCTCGACATGAACCACCTGGCCTATCGTGCCAAGGTGCAAGCCCATCAGATACAGGTGAGTCATTTCCTGCCTCATCAGGAACTTTACTCTTTTACAGGATCGATGGAAGCCCAGGGCGTGGGCACTGATTTCTTGTCCAACCATACTCGACTCAACGCCAAGGCAAAGGTGGCACAGCTGCATTATGGCAAGTATCACATCAACAACCTGTTGGCTGTTGCCCATGTAGCAAATGGTAAAGTACATGCAGATATCGACAGCAATAATCAGTTGCTCAAGGGATTGGTGAGCCTGGATGCGCTGACCAACAGCAAGAATCTGGAAGGAACAGTAGTAGCTGATGTCAGGAATGTGGACCTTTACCTCATGGGACTCACCAAGGTGCCTATGAGAGCAACTGCCTGTGGACAGGTAGACCTGAAGACCAACCTGAAGGAGGACCACTACCTGCAGGCTATGTTGGGCAGTATCGTCATCAAGACTCAGCAAAAAGAATATCGTCCCGTGGATATTGTTGCCGACGTGTTGACTCGTCGCGATACAACCCATGCCGTACTCAATTGTGGTGACTTCCATCTTCGTATGGACACCCATGGAGGTTATAAAAAGTTGCTGTCAAGACTTGATGAACTGCAAGGCGAGGTGATGAGTCAACTCAAGAACCGACGTATCGACCAGGTGGCTATCCGTCGCGAGTTCCCCTTGGGTCGCATCACTCTTACCACAGGAAAAGACAATTTCATCTCCCGTTTTATCGAGTACAACGGCTATCATTTCAAGACGGTGGACATGGATCTTCGTACCTCACCCATATCAGGTCTGAACGGTCATCTTAATATCGACTCTTTGGTGGCACAAGGTGTACAGTTGGATACGGTTCGTGCTAACGTGATGACCCAGGGCGACACCATCCGGTATACGGCGAGGATTGTGAACAACAAGAAGAATCCGCAATACGTATTCCAGGCATTGGTGGATGGCGAGTTGGCAGAGCGAGGCTCCGATATCGCTGCCCGCATCTATGATGCCAACGGCAAGTTGGGCGTGCGTGTAGGTTTGGCGGCAATGATGCAGGAAAACGGCATCAAGGTGAGTCTTACCGATACTCATCCTATACTGGGATATAAGAAATTTACAGCCAACGATGACAACTATCTGATGCTGGGACGCGATATGCGTATCTCTGCCAAGCTTCAGCTGGAGGCCAGCAAGGGAATGGGTGTGCGTATCTATCTAACGACGACAATGAGGATGCCCTGCAGGATATCACTATCGGCATGACCCGTTTTGATTTGGACAAGGTACTGAGTGTCATACCTTATATGCCTGATGTCTCAGGTATCATGAATGGCGATTTCCATATCGTGCAGACCAAGGAGGCCTTGTCTGTATCGTCCAATCTATCGGTCGACAACTTGGTTTACGAGAATTGCCCGATGGGTAATGTCGGCTCCGAGTTCGTGTATATGCCTATGAGCGATGGCACTCATGCCGTCGACGGAATACTGAAATACAACGGTGAGGACGTAGCCACCATCAAAGGTACTTACCAGTCGGAGGGCGAGGGCTATCTCGACGCTACTGTCGGCATGGACAAACTGCCGCTCCACTTCATCAATGGATTTGTGCCCGACCAGCTTGTTGGTCTGGAAGGTTGTGGTGAGGGAAGTCTTACCATCAAGGGCTCGTTGAGCAAGCCACAGGTAGACGGCGAGATATACATGGACTCTGTTTATTTAGTGAGTGTGCCTTACGGACTGAGGATGCGTTTCGACAACGACCCAGTGAGGATAGCCGGCAGTAAGTTGCTCTTCGAGAACTTCATGATGTATGCCAACAATGAGAGTCCGCTCAACATACAGGGCTATCTGGATTTCTCCAATCTCGATAAGATGATGCTTGATGTCAGGATGCGTGCCCAGAACTTCCTCCTGGTAGATGCTAAGGAGAATGCCCGTTCCGAGGCTTTCGGTAAGGCGTATGTCAACTTTTTGGGAAGTATGCGTGGCGCCTTGTCTAATCTGAAGATGCGAGGTAAGCTCGACGTGCTGGGTAATACCGACATGACTTATATCCTGCGAGAGTCGGAACTCACCACTGATACTCAGCTTGAGGAGTTGGTGAAGTTTTCCGATTTCAAAGACAGTAAGCAAGAGACGGTGGTGCGTCCAAAACTCGAAGGCTTCGATATGCTCTTGGGTATGTCGATAGATGAGTCTGCCCGTATTCTTTGTGCGCTGAATGCCGACAAGTCCAATTATATTGACCTTGTGGGTGGAGGCGACTTGCGTATGACTTACAATCCTGCCGACAATCTGCGTCTGTCGGGTAAGTACACATTGAGTAATGGCGAGATGAAATACTCCTTGCCTATCATTCCACTGAAGACCTTTACCATTCAGGACGGAAGTTATATCGAGTTTACGGGCGATCCTTTCAATCCTACGCTCAACATCACGGCTACCGAGAAGATCAAGTCGACCGTGAATGAAGGGCAGGGTACAGGCCGATCGGTAGATTTCGAGTGTGGGGTGAAACTGTCGCAGACACTGAATAAACCTGGTATACAGTTTATCATCTCAGCACCTTCCGACATGAACGTCCAGGATGAGTTGAACACGATGAGTGTGGACGAACGCGGCAAGGTGGCTATCACCATGCTGGCTTCGGGCATGTATCTTGCCAACGGCAATACCAATTCGTTCTCGATGAACAGTGCCCTCAGCTCGTTCCTCAATTCCGAAATCAACAACATTGCAGGAACCGCCATGCGCTCCATGGGACTTGATATAGGCATGACTGTCGACAACTCTCTCAATGCTGCCGGTGCATTGCATACTGACTACAATTTCAAGTTTGCCAAGCGATTCTTCAACAATCGTCTGAGCTTCAGTGTGGGCGGTCAGGTTTCTTCGGGAGCCGAGATGGAGAATGCTGTCAACAACGATACCTTCTTTAATAATGTGGAGATACAATATCGACTCAACGATGGAGCCAGTCAGTATATCCGAGGTTTCTACAACAACAACATCTACGACTGGTTAGAGGGTCAGATCGGCGAGTATGGTGTAGGTTTCATGTGGCGTAGAAAATTGCTGCGCTTCAGTGATATCTTCCGCTTTAAGACCGAGAAACAGGCTTTGCCACGTGCTGCAGCCGACACCCTGAAGGCTGTGCCTGCAGCTGTTCAACAAAAATGAAAAAGCAAATGATGATAAACAGAAAGTGCATTCCCTATAATCATTCCCGCGGCTTCCGCCTGTTGGCTATGGTATTTGTTGCCATAGTGGTGGTTGCCGCAGGTACATCTTGTTCTTCCACGAGTGCTCTCAAGGAAGGCGAGCAGCTCTTCACGGGTCTGAAGAAAATAGAATATACCGATTATGAGCCAGGCGGTTATGCCGATTCTACGATTCTCGAAATGGAGTCGGTACTGGCTTCTGCCCCTAATGGAGCCCTCTTCGGCAGCAGTTATTATCGCACGCCTTTCCCTGTTCGCCTGTGGGTTTGGAATGCTTTCTCGCAGTCGGATGGCGCCATAGCCAAGTGGATTACCAAGGCATTCGGCTCACGTCCTAAATTGATGGGCAATGTGAATCCCCGATTGCGTGCACAGGTAGCAGAGAACCAGCTTGCCAAGTATGGCTATTTTCATGGCAAGGTAAACTACGAGATTCTGACCCAGAAAAATCCCAAGAAGGCCAAGTTGGCTTATCATGTGTCTTTGGGTCCGTTGATGACCATTGATACGTTGCAGTATGTCAATTTCCCATCAGTAGTCTCTGCTTTGATCGATTCCACCCGTCAGGAGGCTTTGGTACATACGGGCAGCCCATTCAATGTACCTCGCCTGGAAGGTGAGCGTCAGCGCCTTACCCGTCTGTTTCGCAACAATGGCTATTATTTTTATCAGAATGGCTATGCTCCTATCTTGCTGATACCTTAGATGTGCCAGGCAAGGCAAGCATGAAGATGATCATGGCCGACAGTCTTGACTCGCAGGTCACCCGCCAGTGGTATCTCGGCAATATCAATATCAACTTCCGCAAGCAGTTTACAGAAGAGCTTACCGATTCTTTCTGTCGCCGTTACCTCAATATCCGTTATCATGGCAAGAAGATGCCTATCCGTGCGGGTGTGGTATTGCGCGACTTGAACTTGCGTCCCCGACAGCTATACAGGTAGAGAACGAGGAGAAGGCGCGCCAGCATTTGCAGTCGATGGGAGTCTTCAACTATACCAGCCTTCAGTTTACTCCTCGTGACACCACAGCTCAGTGCGACACCTTGGATGCCACACTCGACCTGATTTTCGACAAGCCTTATGATTTCTATATAGAGACCAATGTCAAGGGCAAAACCACAGGCCGTGTAGGTCCCGAGTTGGTTGTAGGTTTTACCAAGCGCAATGCCTTCCGTGGAGGCGAGAAGCTCGATATCAATCTGCATGGCTCTTATGAGTGGCAGACAGGCGAGAAGGGCAACGGAGCCAGCTCCAACCATATCAATTCCTATGAGTATGGTTCGGATGTGTCACTCTCGTTCCCAAGCATCGTCACCCCGTTCAATCTATTTACGACCATGGCACAGCGTGAGCGCCGTTTCCGCAAAGGTCATATCCCGCGTTCATTCTATGGTGTTCCTTCCACCACAGTGAAGACCTCGATGAATGTGCTCAACAGGCAGGTTATTTCCGTCGCATGTGGTGTCGGGTGAACTTACCTACGACTGGGCTACTTCAGCCAAGCATCGCCATTCGTTCAGTCCTTTAGTGTTGTCGTATGAGTTTATGAACAGCCGTACCGCAGCCTTCGATGAGGCCATTTCTGAGAGTCCTTATCTGCAGATAGCCATGCGCGACCAGTTTGTACCCAAGATGAGCTACACCTATACTTATACCAGTCCGGCGAAATACCGTCATCCCATCATCTGGTCGACGACTGTCAGCGAGGCAGGCAACATCCTGTCGTTGGGTTATCTCTGTACAGGCAAGAAGTGGAACGACGAGGACAAGGAGATGTTCCGCAATCCTTATTCCCAGTTCCTGAAGTTGGAGACCGACTTTGTGAAGTACTGGCGCATCGCTGAGCATTCCACCTTGGTGGGTCACCTCAATGCGGGTGTGGTATGGAGTTATGGCAACAGCGAGAAGGCGCCTTATTACGAGCAGTTCTACATTGGCGGTGCCAACAGTGTGCGTGCTTTCAATGTGCGAAGCATTGGTCCCGGCCAGTATCTGCCTACAGGCAGCAAGTATTCCTATATCGACCAGACAGGCGACATTAAGTTTCTTGCCAACATTGAGTATCGTCCTCGCATCTGGGGCGACCTGTATGGAGCCTTGTTCCTTGATGCCGGCAACGTGTGGACACTTCGTAGCGAGGAGCATAGTCCGCAGGGACAGTTCAAGTTCCGAAAGTTCTTCAAGCAGATGGCTGTGGGCACGGGTGTGGGTGTACGCTATGATATGGGTATGTTCGTCATCCGTGTAGACTGGGGTGTGGGGCTTCATGTGCCTTACGAAACCAGCAAGAAGGGCTTCTACAATATCGATTCCTTCAAAAACTCGCATAGCCTCCATCTGACTGTGGGTTATCCTTCTGATTTTTGCCGGTAGTCGCATAGATGTAGACGAATGAAATATAAATCGCCAAAAAAGTGATAAAAATTGTGCAGCAGTCATTTTTTTTATTACTTTTGCATACTGTTATATAATATCAACTATTAAACAAATAAAATATGAAACCTACATTATTGCTTTTGGCGGCTGGTATGGGTAGCCGCTATGGTGGTTTGAAACAGCTCGATGGTCTGGGTCCTAACGGCGAGACCATTATGGACTACAGTATTTACGATGCCATTCAGGCAGGATTTGGCAAGATTGTCTTTGTCATCCGTAAGGATTTTGAAGATCAGTTCCGTGAGAAGATACTTGCCAAGTATGAGGGACATATCCCAGCAGAACTCTGCTTCCAGTCACTCGACGCTCTTCCTGAAGGATTCTCAGTTCCCGAGGGTCGTGAGAAGCCATGGGGTACCAACCATGCTGTATTGATGGCAAAGGACATTATCAAGGAGCCTTTCTGTGTCATCAACTGTGATGACTTCTACAATCGTGACTGTTTCAAGGTCATAGGCAAGTTCCTTTCCGAACTTCCAGAGGGCAGCAAGAACAACTATGCATGGTAGGTTTCCGTGTAGGCAACACCTTGAGCGAGAATGGTACTGTGGCTCGTGGCATCTGCTCAAAGGACGATGCTGAAAATCTGACCACAGTCGTGGAGCGTACAGAGATTATGCGCGTAGACGGCAAGGTGTCTTACAAGGATGAGGAAGGCAAGTGGGTAGCTGTTGAGGACAACACTCCTGTATCTATGAACGTATGGGGCTTCACTCCCGACTATTTTGAGTACAGCGAGGCTTACTTCAAGGAGTTCCTCAGCGATCCTAAGAATATGGAGAACCTGAAAGCTGAGTTCTTCATTCCATTGATGGTCAACAAGCTGATCAACGACGGCACAGCTACCGTCAAGGTACTCGACACCACAAGTAAGTGGTTTGGTGTCACTTATGCTGCCGACCGTCCATCAGTAGTAGCAAGAATTCAGAGTCTGATAGACGAAGGCGTTTATCCAAGCAAACTCTTCTAAATGAACGTAAATATATTGAGTTCACAAGAAGCCGCTACCCTCCAGGAGATGATAGCGGCTTCTCAGCATATTGTGATATGTTGTCATAAGTCGCCCGACGGAGATGCCATCGGCTCTTCTTTGGGATGGCGTGGCTTTTTGCTCTCGCAGGGCAAGCAGGCACAGGTATGTATGCCCGACATGATGCCCGACTATCTGCAGTGGCTGCCCGACAGTCAGACCATTCTGCGTTACGACAAGCATCCTGCCGAGGTGCAGCGTGCTTTCGATGAGGCCGATTTGGTGTTCTGTCTCGACTTCAATGGCGCTGGTCGTCTCGACGAGATGCAGGATGTGCTTACCGGCTGTCGTGCCCGTAAGGTGATGATCGACCATCATCTGGCACCCTGTATAGATGTCGATCTTCAGATTTCTCAGCCCCACATGAGCAGTGCCAGCGAGCTGGTGTTCCGCATCGTGTGGCAGTTGGGAGGCTTCGGGCAGATGGACGCAAGTGGGCTGCCTGTGTATATTGTGGCATGATGACCGATACGGGCGGTTTTACCTACAATTCCACCGACCCTACCATCTATTTTATTATCAGCCAGCTGCTTACCAAGGGCATCGATAAAGACAAGATCTATCGCAATGTATTCAATAACAGCAGCCTTTCTGCCATCCGTTTTCGCGGTTATCTGATGAGCGAGAAGCTCCGTGTGGTGGAGGGCTTGCATGCATCTTATTATTGTGTCACCCGTCAGGATATGAAGCGATTCCATTTCATCAAGGGCGACCTCGAAGGTTTGGTCAACGAACCACTGCGTATCAAGGGACATAAGTTTTCAATCTCCTTGCGCGAAGATACCGAGCGCGACAATCTGATATTGGTGAGTCTTCGTTCGGTCGACGACTTCCCGTGCAACAAGGTTTCCGAGCAGTTTTTCAATGGCGGAGGCCATCTCAATGCCTCGGGAGGCAAGTTGTTCTGCAGCATGGCAGAGGCAGAGGTGGTAGCTCAAAAAGCCATCAAGGCGTTCGAGGCATTGCTGAAATAAGAAAGATAAGTGATAAATAATAATAAAATAGGACTGCCAACATTGGCAGTCCTGTTTTTTTTTTGTACCTTTGCGCCATATTTGTATAAAAATTACGAACTTAAAGAATGAAGAAACTATTATTAGCAATGATAGCAGTAGCGGCTTTGATCTCATTTGCCGCTTGTGACCATAATGAGACATATGCAGACCAGCGCGACAGAGAGCTGGACTCTATCAATGCATTCCTGCGCAATGAGAATATCAAAGTCATCAAAGAGGCCGAGTTTGAAAAACGTTTCGAAGCCCGTAAGGCTGGTGACAAGACGGTCAAGTTGACTGATACCGATCCCAACAACAACGAGTATGTGCTCTTCGAGAGCAATGGTATCTATATGCAGGTCATCAACGATGGTTGTGGCGACTATATCGCCAAGGGTAAAACCAAGAATGTGTTGTGCCGATTCACGGAGTATTGTCTTGCCAAACGTGCCAAGATATGCGACGATGCCATCACACTGACCAATGAGGTGCCTGCTTATGCGGCAATGACCGACGAGATAAGCGTTACCAATACGTCAGGAACGTTTGAAGGCTCTTTTGTCGACATCAAAAAAAGTCTCTTGGCAAATACCTACAATTCCTCTTATTATGGTACCGTGAGTGCCACGGTTCCATCAGGCTGGTTGATTCCTTTCACTTGGATCAAGGTGGGGCGTCTCATTACTGCCGACGATGAACTGGCGCATGTGCGCCTGTTGGTACCTCATACTTATGGCACTACCTCTGCTTCAGCGAGTGTGTATGCCTGTCTGTATGACATTCGCTTCCAGGCTGCCCGTTAAGGGAGTGGTTTCTTTTCCTCTGAACATTCATCAAGCATTAACGTCTTAATAAGAATATTATGACTCTAATCAAATCTATTTCTGGTATCCGCGGAACTATAGGCGGACCAGCGGGCGATACTCTTAATCCGCTCGACATCGTCAAGTTTACTTCAGCTTACGCTACCTTTATTCGTCGTAGCGGACAGTCTTCAAGCAATACTATCGTAGTGGGCCGCGATGCCCGCATCTCTGGCGAGATGGTCAAGAATGTAGTATGTGGCACCTTGATGGGCATGGGTTATGATGTGCTCAACATAGGTCTGGCTACTACTCCTACCACCGAGCTCGCTGTCACCATGAGTGGGGCAGCAGGTGGTATTATCATCACAGCCTCTCACAATCCTCGTCAGTGGAACGCCCTCAAGCTTCTCAATGAGAAGGGAGAGTTCCTGACAGCCGCCAACGGCAATGAGGTGCTTGCCATCGCCGAGAAGGAAGACTTCGAGTATGCCGATGTCGATCATTTAGGCAAATATACTGAGGACAATAGCTTCAACAAGCGCCATATCGATTCTGTGCTTGCTTTGAAACTCGTCGATGTGGAGGCTATCCGTAAGGTACATTTCAAGGTTTGTGTCGACTCCATCAACTCAGTGGGTGGTGTCATCCTTCCAGATTTGCTCGATGCGTTAGGAGTGGAGTATACCTTCCTGAACGGTGAGCCTACTGGCGACTTCGCTCACAATCCTGAGCCATTGGAGAAGAACCTCGGTGGCATCATGGACGAGTTGAAGAAGGGTGGCTACAACATGGGTATCGTTGTTGACCTGATGTTGACCGCTTGGCTTTCATCTGCGAGGACGGCAAGATGTTTGGCGAGGAATATACCTTGGTGAGCGTGGCCGATTATGTGCTGAGCCATACTCCTGGCAATACTGTCAGCAACCTGTCTTCTACCCGTGCTCTCCGTGATGTGACCGAGAAGCATGGCGGCAAATATACAGCTGCTGCAGTAGGCGAGGTGAATGTCACCACCAAGATGAAGGACGTTCATGCCGTGATAGGTGGCGAGGGTAATGGCGGTGTCATCTATCCAGAGAGCCACTATGGCCGTGATGCCCTCGTAGGTATTGCCCTTTTCCTGAGCAGTCTGGCACATAGGGGTTGCAAGGTGAGCGAGCTTCGTGCCACTTTCCCCAACTACTTCATCGCCAAGAATCGTATCGACCTGACACCTTCTACCGATGTAGATGCTATCCTCGTGAAGGTAAAGGAGATGTATGGCAAGGAGAAGGATGTGACCGTAACAGATATCGATGGTGTGAAACTCGACTTCCCTGACAAGTGGGTTCACCTTCGCAAGAGTAATACCGAGCCCATCATCCGCGTATATAGCGAGGCTTCCACCATGGAGCAGGCCGACGAACTCGGCAAGAAACTCATGCAGGTGGTTTATGATATGCAGTAGATGCTACGAAAAATTGCAGGAATATGGGTGAAATGTTCTTGCAGAATATAAGTAATAAGACCGCCCAACAGCTGATGTGCACTTGCACAATAGCTGTTGGGCGGTTGTCTTTCTGGTGTTGTGCGGTTGCACAACACGAGTAGTGAAGTTTTCTTTTTACTCTTCGGCGAGTTCTTTCATCGTGTCGTTGAGAGTATTGAAGAGTACATTGATGTTTCCTTCTTCCTCCTTGCACGCCTCTTTGAAGAGCGCCACAGGGTCTTCGCTGCTGCTTTTCAGCGGTGTCTCGTTGAGCAGTATGTTCACGTTGTTGAGCAGCATGCCGTGGATAGTTGGCATGTGCAACTGTGGCAGTTTGCCCTCCTTGCTTCCACATTTCAGTCCGGCGGCATAAGCCTTTACGATAATCCTTACCAGCAGGTGCACAGCCATGGGCTCGTCGGCCAGACTGATGAGGATGCCGTGGGTATAGTCGCGTACATGCTCCTCAAGGGTAGTGAACTTGCCCTGCAGAAGCCAGGTGAAGTTGCGCTTGTATTCAGCCTCCATCGCCTTGTACAGCTGTGGACTCTTGCAGGCAATGCGCAGGTAGTCGAGCATGGTAGGCTCGAAGGTTGGGTCGGCTTTCTTCATACTGTCGAAGTTCTTGTGCATGCGCTCGTTGGCTTCCTCGGCAGTCTTGTAGTTCAGACGTACCAAGGTAGAGAACATGATGTCGAAGTAATATTGGTTTACCTCGCCATAGTGTTCCAGCATCATCTGCTTGATTTCCTTTGGATCGTTCTTCTTCTCGAAGTCGTTGCCCTCTATGACAGCATCGATGATGCCACGTGCGTAAGCCTCGAAGAAACCTCTTACGAAACTTGCCACAGCCTGATAGCTGTTTATTCTTTTCTTCATTTATTTGAATATCTTGAATTCGTAGCCCTGTTCCTGAAGCCATTCTATAGCCTTCGGAAGGGCAGTCTTCAATTTGTCTATGCTCTTCAGCGAGTCGTGGAATGTAATGATACTTCCGTTGCGGGCGTATCGTTTCACATTGTCTACCACGTCCTCTGCCGTCAGCCACTTGGAGTAGTCGCGTGTTACCACATCCCACATGATTACCTCGTAGGTGCGGTGCAGCCACCAGTACTCGCTGGGTCTCATCCATCCGTGTGGCGGACGGAATAAGTGGGCGTGGATGATTTCGTTGGCCTTGTTGGTGTTGAGCACATAGGAGATCACACGATGCTTGAAGGCTCCAATGTGTTGAATGTATGGTTGCCTATCTGATGGCCCTCTGCCACAATCTGGTTGTAGAGGTCATGATTGCGCAACACGTTTTCTCCCACCATGAAGAATGTCGCCTTGATGTTGTATTTCCTCAGCGTCTCAAGGATAAAAGGTGTAGATTCGGGTATGGGTCCGTCGTCGAACGTCAGGTAAACAGAGTGCTCCTTCGGATCCATCCTCCAAATTGCCTTCGGATACAGCCATCTCAGCCATTTGGCTGGTTGCTCGATAAACATAGACGAGTTCTTTTTAAATGTTTAATATTCAGAAGCTAAAGGAGTTAAGGAGTTATCGCTCCCTTCGGTCGCTGAGGAGTTAAGACAATAGTATTGAGGGAATGTTCTATGTCTAATGTAAATGTTAAGTCCTCAAAAGCATTTGTCTTAACTCCTTAACTTCTTAACTCCTTATTTTTTAGTACCCTTCAGGCATACGTCCTCCACGTCCGTGATAGAGTGTGTAGAGGGCGTTGAGCTGCTTGGCATACTGTGCTTCCAGTTTAGGACTTACCATGCCAGCCACCTCTGCTGCGCTCTGCATGATCATGATCTGGCGTATGCAGTCGCTCTGTGCCTGTGCGAATCGGTCGGCGTTGAGCGAGAGGTAGTAGTTGAGATACTGTGTGGCGTTGGTCCATACCTTCTTGAGGTATTCCTCACCCTTGGCCTTCTGACCGGTGAGGAGCCATCCTCGTGCCATGTCGAGACCGCCGCTCATATAGTCGACAGGAACATTATAATAAGGTATCTCCACGTCGGCTTTCTTCAGAATGTCGATGGCTTTCTTGTCCTTGTGCTCAGCGATGAGCGCCAGGCTGTCTGAGCCAGCAGGCGACGGTGAGTGTAGCACATACGCATAGTGGTTTCGTCCACATACAGGCCTTTCTGCTTCAGGTTGCCAAACTTGAAGCGGGTCATGATGTTGTGGTATGCCTTCTCCGTATCAAAGTTCTTGGCACCAGGCTTGTTGGTGGTGAAAGGAGTGATACGGTTGACGAGTCCCTCCTGTACGAAGTTGTCACCCAAGTTCATATAGTTCTCCTCACCTACGGTGAGTGCCACATAGAGCGGACGCTTCCAGTTGCATTGTGCCAGCATCTCGAGCATCATGAGGTCGTTCTTGTAGAGCGCGTTTTTTCCTGCCAATGAGATAACCATCTTGTCTGGTATGCTGTCGGCTGCCATCATCATACCGCTCTGCTTTACTGCCTCCTTGTCGATAGTGAGGTAGAGGGTGTCGGTAGGAATTATGTGCAGGTCGGGGTTCTTGCTGCGAACCCAGTATTTCAGCACATTCTTCAACTCGAATGGATTCTCGCCCAACTGCTTCTTGGCTGTCTCGGATCCTGCTTGTAGAAGTCGAGAATCTGCTGCTTGGCCTCTGGCTCTATGGTCACATACTCATTGGTTCCTGAACAGAAGTCGAGTCGTGGCCAGGTGATAGGAACGGAAGGTGAATTGTATGCAGGACGTTTCATCTGGTCGATATACCAGTCGGTCTGCAGATAGCTCAGGTTGCAACTCGTGCGTCTGTGCCTACACCTTCCACTTCCTGGTTGTACCACAATGGGAAGGTATCGTTGTCACCGTTGGTAAAGATGATAGGATTGCCCTTCTCCTGGAGCGACATCAGATAGTTCTGACCAAAGTCGCGGCAGGTGTATCGGTTGCTGCGGTCGTGGTCATCCCATGTCTGCGAAGCCATTTGTATAGGTACAAGGAGTGTGATGACTGCCACGATGGCTGCTACGGCAGTACCGCTCAATTTGGCATGATCTTTCAGCAGGTCGAGGATAGCCAGTACGCCCAGGCCACACCAGATGGCAAAGGCATAGAACGAGCCGGCATAGGCGTAGTCGCGCTCACGAGGCTGCATAGGCACCTGGTTCAGATAAATCACGATGGCAAGACCTGTCATGAAGAAGAGGAAGAACACCACCCAGAACTGCTGGATACCTATAGGCAGCAACTCCTCTGTCTCCTTTCCGTTCTTCACCACCTTGCGCTTGCGGGTGTACCATGCCTGCCAGAAGAGACCGATGAGACCCAATATCAGAGGCATGCAGTAGAACACGTTGTGTCCCTTATTCTCCTTCAGGTCATCAGGCAACTTGCTCTGGTCGCCCAACATGGCGTTGTCGATAAACGGAATGCCCGTAATCCAGTTGCCATGCTCAGGCTCGCCGTTGCCCTGGATGTCGTTCTGTCGTCCGGCAAAGTTCCACATGAAGTAGCGCCAGTACATGAAGTTGCACTGGTAGGAGAGGAAGAAGCGTATGTTGTCCCACTGTGATGGAACCTTTACTGTCATGTTCTCACCGCAACGGTCGAAAGGAACTTCTGTTCCGTTGACGCCACCCATCCAGTCTTCGTATGCCTGTGCGTGAGCGGCATCATACATACGTGGGAAGAACATATTCTGCGCATACTTATATTTATTCTTGTGGCTCACTACGAAGTATGAGTCCTTCTCGTCCTTGCTGGCTTTCTCCTTGCGCTGGTATACGGGAGCACCCTCGGTCATCACCGGTTTGCACATGTCGCCATCTACCTCGAGTGCCACCTGTGAGGTATAGGCCTGTCCGTAGAACAGAGGACGGTCGCCATACTGGTCACGGCTCAGATAGCTGCCAAGGGTGAAGATATCCTCTGGCGAGTTCTGGTCCATAGGAGGGTTGGCAGCCGAGCGGATCACGATGAGGGCATAGCTTGAGTAACCGATCATCAGCATCAGCATGCACAGCAGGGCTGTGTTCTTCACGCGGGCTGAGATGAGAGGCAGGAGCTGCACTTTGGTCTTGGTGAGTCCGGTAGTCTCGTCGTTCTTAACCACAACTTCCTTCTTGCGCTTGTAACCCAGTACAAACCACAGTACGATGAGCACCGCGATACCTGTGATGGCAGCGCTCCATCCATATCCGTAGAAGGGGATTCCGAGCATGCCGAAGCCCAAGACGAAGGCAAGGTTCTGTCGCTTCTCGTTCTTGTCAGTGGCATTGTAGGTCTCGTAGATACCCCAGATGACCGAAACCACCAAGCAGATGATATATACGATCTCACCCGTATTGAATGGGCAGCCTAAGGTGTTGACGAAGAACAGCTCAAACCATCCGCCACGGTGATGATACCAGGCACCACTCCATAGAGCACGGCAACGACTACCAGGAAAGAAACGAACAGCGCCAGGAGCGAGCCCTTGAGGTTGGCATGTGGCACCTTCTTGTAGTAATATACCAATACGATGGCAGGGATGCAGAGCAGGTTGAGCAGGTGAACACCGATGCTGAGGCCTGTCATATAGGCGATGAGTACCAGCATCGGTCGCTGTGAGGCTCGTCGGCATGGTCTTCCCATTTCAGGATAAGCCAGAAAACCACGGCAGTAAAGGCAGATGAGAAAGCATATACCTCACCCTCTACAGCCGAGAACCAGAAGGTATCGCTGAAGGTATAGATGAGTGCTCCCACCATACCCGATGCCTCGATGCCTACCATCTTGGCGGTGGTCATCTCTTTCCAGTCGCCGATGATGAGCTTGCGTGCCAAGTGGGTGATGGTCCAGAAGAGGAACATGATGCAGACGGCACTCAGCAGAGCGCTCATCGTGTTCACCATCTTGGCGACTTGTGTGGTATCGCTGGCAAAATGAGTAAAGAAATTACCTAAGAGCATGAAGAAAGGTGCCCCAGGAGGGTGACCGATTTCCTGCTTGTAGGCAGTTGTGATAAACTCAGGACAGTCCCAGAAACTGGCTGTCGGCTCAATTGTGGAGCAATACACGAAGGCCGCAATAAGGAAAGCGACCCATCCGAAGATATTGTCCACCAATTTGTACTGTTTCATTATTGTTTTAAAACTTAAATGTATGATTTTACTTTCTTTACGATGCCTCAGGGCATAATTCGCTGCAAAGATACTAAAAAGAGAAGAAAAGAGCGAAGTTTGCTGTTTTTTTTAGATAATATTATATTTCTCAGAAAGCCCCTTCCATAAAGCGATTGTGGAATAGGTTCTGTTCTTCATCGTCAGTCTTGCCAAAACCATCCTCATCACGATAATACATACCATCAGGATTAACCTCCCATCTCATTTTGCTATGCCATCCTCATAATCATAGATATTTTGCAACAAAAATTAAAGGATTTGGGTTAAATAGGCCTTTATCTTAATATTTAAGCCGTAGCGAAATCATAAACTCACGACCACGCAGCGGTACGCGGTAGTATTGAAAATTGGCTCTTTGATAAAGCGAAACTTCGTAGTCTTTGCGGTTAAACAGATTGTTGAAATTTGCGCTTGCAGACCAGCGAGAATTGAAATCGTAGCGCATACCGGCATTCAAAAAACTGTTAATAGAGTAATGGTTACGGACTATTTCGAAGACCGATTGCGAAAAGTCGGCATACAGCCGGAGTTTACTGATAGGATAGAAATCCATTGTTAAGGAATAATAGGCATTTTTCAGCAGATTGTCAGTTACAGAGAAGACATCAGGCTTTTTCCAACTGATATTTCCGGCCATGGTGAGTTTGGGTTGGAACCATGTCAGTCCGCTCCATTGCGCCGTGACTGAAGCATGCAAGGCATGATAGCGCAAATAATCTTCCACCTCGTTTTGAGACACAAACTCCTTATTATATGAATAATTGGTTTGTCCGCTCAAATTGATGTGGGCATCGCGAAAGTTCTTACGACATGACAGTGCCATGCTCCAGGTAGTTTTCGTGCGGTCGTTCCACACTGGAACAAAGAGCGTATAATCGGGCATATAAAGACTTTTAAGATAATGGTCGGAAGTACTGCGCGTCCAGCCGACATAAACATTCCACGAAAAGAGCGTGATGGTGTTCAGATACGACAGACGGAGATTCGCCAACGCGACACGCAGCACCGAAAGGCTGTCGATGCCTGTCGTAAATGTACGGTAGTTGTTCATCATCGTTCCATTGAACCAAGGATCGGCGTCTGAAGCATTTTGGTTATAGGCTACTGAGGTTTCCATTCGCAATAGATAACTTATTTGTTGAGTGAAATCGAGCGAAGGAGAGAAAAGAACTTTTTGGTCTTTTTCTTTTCGCCAGCCACAGCGGTAAATGGTATATTCCACTGGAAGAAGTAGTTCGACGTTTCCACCGCTCCACTGAATTTGATACGATGGTTCGAGTGTGTGCAGCCAATAGGACGAAGTAGCCGTCTGTTGGGTATCGTGTAGTCGGTAGTGCTTGTATTCTATAATGTAACCCAACGTCAAGGGATTGCCCGCTATATCGAAAGCCGTGGAAAGCCGGTGGCGCATAAACCAATGGTTCAGATAATAGCTCTGCCGTTTGTATTCGTTATCTGCTGTCCAATAATCAGAAAGTCGCTCGCGCGTCTGATAGGTACGCACAATGGAAGCCAAACTATAGACACGACTTGGAGTGGTCAGGTTGACATTGGCGACATTCTGAATAAAATAAGGTTTGCGATGTATGTCCTCTCCCAAAGAGCCTAAATTGGTTACATTTTGATTATAGGAGCTGACATCCTGCCATTGTCCCGAAAGGATGTTCTCCACGTACACCTTCTTGCCATTCAATTCGTAACGCACCTGTCCTTTTACTACATCTTCACAGCTCTTTTGCCGATTGTTTTCGTAAATACTGATTGTGTCGCCCGCATAATACTCGCTTCGGGTGCTATCCTCACGGTTTTCTCCTTCGTGGTTGTAAAGCAGATTGAAACGTAAAGTGGAATAAGGAGTGAAAGCGTGCATATAATTCAGTCCGGCAAAATAGGAACGGTTGTTCAAGTAATAAATAGGTGAAATGGGTGGACGGCGGGTTGTAGTAGAATAGAGGAAAGGAGCTGGCAATTGCTCTTGTGCATAAATGCCCGTAAAGTTCGACATGCCATTTTGCAAGTTGCGCAATGAGGCACCTCTGTTGTTTAAGGCTCCGGTAAATAATACTTGATTCTTCTTTGCCACTTGAATCCCTGTCAGACTACCGTCCCATATAGCAGGCGTTCCTCCAGCTCCCACTTCTGCGTCACCAAAAGGGCGCATTTTATAGTTCTTTTTTAACCTTATATTGAGTGTCGCATGATTACTATGAATTTTTCCTTCCAAGGCACGGATGGGCTGATTATTTTCCATAACCTGAATCGTAGATACGGCCTCAGCTGGCATATTCTGAGTGGCTTGGTTATATTGATCACCCATAAGGTCTAATCCCTCAATGTTCAGTTTATTGATGCTGCTACCCTGATACAGAATTTGTCCTGAATTCGTCACTTCAATACCCGGCATGCGTTTGAGCACATCCTCAATGCTATAGTCCTCTTTCTGACGAAAAGACTCTACATAATAGTCAAGCGTATCTTTTTTACGAGTTATAGGGGCCTCTTTCACTACAACTTCATCAAGCTCATAAGGTTTTTTTTCTAACTGAACGGTATATTGATATTTATCCTTTTGAACTGAAATAATTTGTGTGGCATAGCCCATTTTCGAGAATGTCAGTTTATTTACATTCTTCTTGTATTGTAAATGAAAATGTCCGTTGCTTTGGGTGATACCATAAGCCAGTAAAGAATCCGTGGCACTTAATGCCTTACATAATACATTAGCAATGCCAATGCCTTCTGTATTCGTAACAATACCCTTAAAAACGCCTTCTGTTTCCTGCGCCCATACAGACAAAGGAAACAGAAATAGCATAAATAATATTTTAAAAATCTTTACCATTGTAATTCAAGCATATTACTGGGACGTTTCGGATTGTTTGCTTCCGGAGTAACCATTTGGCCGTTCTTTTCAACCCTTACCTTGAAAATCTCAATACTCAGATTATCAAAATCCTCAATGTCATTCCGATAACCGGTCAGGGCATTCTCGCGTGTGGTTACAATCAAATCTTTGATATACCTTTTTTTATAAAGATACATGTCACTGTATTGAGGCATCTTTCCGACCCCATTATTTGTAAAAATCCAATTGCGACCTTCATCATGGATTTCCATGATCAGCCCAGGCAATCCTGTAAAAAGATAAGGTCCGTAAGGAAGTGCTATCGTTTCAGTGTACCATGCAATATAATTTCGACCGGCAAAAGAACAAATGGCCTTTTTGCAAGCTCTTTGATTTATTATAGAATCCCCGGATACCAATTGCCAGTCCATTTGAGGCGTTGGGTAAGTGTACTCGTAGCTTCGCAATACATCGTAAGTCTGTACCGTGGTTTTTTGTTCTTCTAAATCAGTTAGCGTAACAAAGAAAATGTCCATTTTTTAATAGCTTGCATCCATTCTTCACGAGCCTTTTGGTCCTTTTTATTTTGTTTGCTACTGGCTAAATAGTCATTTATTGAATCTAATGCCAATCGATTATAATCACTAAAAAGTAAGTGCTTATCTGAAACCATCAATACTGTTTGCGCTTCAGTATAATCATCCAACTTGGTAGAATCTTTGCGGAACTTTAATTCATAAAATACTCCCAACTTGGCATGATCAACAACACTCCTCTTTGATTTCTCATAAAAATCGCCACTTTCACTATATAGCCTTTGAGCCTTAATCGTGTTCGAACATAATAATATCGTAATAAATAAAACAAGAAATCTCATTCTGTTAATTTTAATGAATTCAAAAACTTCATGTGTTCCGTCGGGTAAAGTCACATGATACTTGTAAGCTGAAGCAGTCTGAGGAGCAATAAAACTACTAAGAGCAACCTATTGCTGCCAAGGAAAATAATCTTACCTTTTTCATAGTTAAGGAGATTTAGTTACAACCGACTTCTCAAAGGTTGTATTATTTATTTTTTGATGCAGTTGGGAAGTTTGTACAATGTGTATAACTGCATAGCCGTTGCAAAAGGTGATATAGCCGAATCCAAAACTATTACATCATTTTACTTGCAGCCACAGCAAAAATAACAAAATTTCTTCAAAACAAGCAAGGTTTGCTTGGATTTTCTGCCACTACTGTCCGATTTTAACATTTGAATAGCAGCTATTGCTGTATATAAAAGTATAAAAAGTGTGACATCGCCATCTAAAGCCTTGTAACATCAAGCAAATATTCATCCTTAAACATTGATATTGTTTTCATTGATTGCCTGATGTCTGGTATCGCTTTCGGAAAATTGTTAGGCATATTGCCTTGATGGTGATATAGATCATCTGATAAGTATTTCCGTAATACGTACTTGTTCCAATGATGCAAGTTCACTTGATGTATATAGTAGATACGCTCATCTAAAGTGGTAGTTTTATGCAAAATTTCCATATGATGAGTAAAACTAATGCCCACGAAATCTTCTATACGCAAGTCTGCTAACTCTATAGGTCTGTTAATACAAAGGAGTGTCTTTTCTCCTATTTCAACACCTTCTTCTATTTTATTTTCAAGCTGTTGTAATTGGTTCGCCATTGGCGAACCAATTGAAAGGCATTGCCATTCCTCATAGAAGATACGCATTTTCTTCAAGTTACCAGAAGAAAAACCTCTTAATCCTGGTAATTCATGTTGCAGCCTGTCACTAATAGTATCAAGAGCCTTTGCGCCCCAATGTGCTTGCTGTAAATTGATAGACACATAACGTCCTATACCATAATATAAAGACAATTGTATGGCATTACTTGACTGGCTCGCCTGTGCTCGAGCTCGCAAAATAGCCCCTTTTATGGTTTGGACAGCTTTATCTACTGTTATATTGCTTCCTTCCATTATACTCTATTTTGATATTATTTGCAAAGGTAGTGCTTTTAGCCTTTAAGCCACTATTACACAAACCCTATTTGAAAAGAACGTAAAATCAATAGTATTATTGCGATGATTGTACTTTTATTAATCGCTTCACTCGTTGTACGGTACTTACCCCTTTACCACACAACTTCGCCACATCCCGAAAGGAATACCCCTTGCGGAGTAAACTTACTACTATATTCTGCGGCACAGGAGAAATGATGTAGATTCAATTATAATAGAATAACTTGCCTATTATTGTTTTTTCAGCCATTTTTTTACACACCTTATAGCTCTGATTTGTTCGCTTTCGCTAAACTTAGAATCGTCATTCGTTTCATTTCCTTCCAGAACAGCTTCATAAAGAACAAAAAAATAAAAATCGGAAGGGTTTATCATTCGTTCCATAATTAATGGAACGTTTTCGTTAAGCCAAATGGGCAGAGAAAGCTTGCTTTCGCTCTGCCATGGCGAGAAAAGGTGCGCGCAAGCGAACTATTTGTTTTCCCATTGATTTGAGAGGAATGAACTCAGGCAATTTTGCATATGAATGTATGCTTGCACTGTATAGTGTCTTAGGATTATGGTCTATTGCAAAATTCCATTTATCCACTAAATTTGCAAAACGATTTCTTATGCTGTCTGGAACTTGTGAAGCCAATTCTTTTATTTTCTCTTTCTCTGTATTTGTTAGAAAGTCTCTCGTTGATAGGCTGTCTTGTTTGTTGTCAGCATTGGAATTCCAAATGTTCTCTGGTTCATGTACAGTTTGCAATGGTACTTTAACAATAGAGTCAGAAGCCACTTTCTCATAGTCATTTGGTGAGTGATTGGTTTGTTCCTTAAAACTTAAAAATAGAAAATTTCTTCCCCAACCATTACCAAATATAACATCTAATGGTTCCCCTGTATCTTTCCATATTCTGACTCTTGCTGCAAATCCAAAATCAAATTTAACGGCAGTACTATCATATGTAAAAGTTACTGTATAGAACTTTCTTCCTATCTGTTTTCTTATTTGAGGGCGGCTGTCTCCTCCGTAATCCTTCTTTTTAAAAACTTGAACATCCGATACGTTAGCCTCTTTAAAAAATGGAACATACGCAGGACCAAAGGTCAAAGCCACGTTTCTTGCGCTATTTACAAGAGTACTATTGTCTAAGACCTCTGGTCGCTTGCATGAACTCAAGAATAGTGTACATAATACCGCTATTCCCCAAGCTACAATCATTATAGATGGTATTTTTTTCATCAATAGTTCGTTAAAATTTGAGTATATGGCTATGCGGCCTTAGGCTGCCAGCCAATGAGTTCTTTGACAATCTTACTAATTAAGTTCGGTTCGGTCGGCATCGGGACATGTCGAAAATTAATTTCGTATAGTTCGCATTGAACATCAACGACTTAACTTTTGCCATGGAATTGTCCATACCATTGTCTTTTATGAAGACCTTGGCGGC
>ENA-OQER01000325-OQER01000325.1-human-gut-metagenome-genome-assembly--contig:-NODE-325-length-26846-cov-5.127699_pt1 | contig 26846 bp, 34 predicted proteins | sample MGYA00242797_ERZ504639 | MGnify/ENA primary metagenome ERZ504639 (study PRJEB26092, sample SAMD00036306) | human gut metagenome | host: Homo sapiens | study: EMG produced TPA metagenomics assembly of...
TGTATCTTTGCACATGAGAACGCCGGTATTAAGTTTATTTTTAACACCTTAAAGTTAATGCTTTTCTTGCAAATATACAAGAAGGGCGTTCTCTTTTTTGTGGAGACTATGAATTATTCAGGTTAGATGATTTCTCAGAAGCATCAGAAAGTTCGGTTTTATCAAGATCCATTCCTGTTGCTGATTCTGTAAGTCTGTTTTCTAATGCAGATGAATATCAAAAGCAGGAAACAAAATTTTCTTCTTATTATCCTGAAACCGATGAATTTTATTCATCAAATATGTATGCTGTTAGAGAGTTGCCTTTTGCATTGAAAGTCAGAGGAGGTGGAGTGGCTGGACAACCTTATCTTTCTACTCAAGGAATGAGAAAAGAATTGACACTTTCAGCATATAGTTCTTCAAAATTCTATTTAAAGATTTTGCCGCCTAGTAGTGGAATACCATATTTGATTTATTCAAAGTCTTATAATAAGCCATTGGTTTGTGGTCAATATAACAATGCTCCAAACAATAAACTTGTTTTTGTTTGGGATTCGGAAGATATAAGTTCTGGAAGTTGGGACCTTATACCATCAACATATAAAGGATATTTTAATATTGAAAATCAGACATATTTAGGAACGGCAGACCCCAATAATCCTTGGAGTGTATTTAATTATTCCATAGAAGTAAAGAGTAATGGGCAGGTGGGGTATGCAAAATATAATAAGCAACCACAGCAAGAGTTTCTATTAGAGTTTCAGGATAAATTTAAAGTAAAAGAAATAGTATTTGAACCTGAAGCTGTAGTGACGGAATTAGACCCTGTTGTTGTGTACTCAAATGGTCAGACTGGAGCAGTTGCTGGACCATCAAATATTACAATTTATGCAAAAAAAGATGTAAAAGACACTTCTTATTATACAGAGAAAGGAACTTTGAAAATTCCAATGGAAAATGAAGAACAAATGTTTTTACGCCCTGCAATAATAGCCGGCCAATTTATTGCCCCTGGCAATTTTAGTAGTGGAGAAATGCCTGATTCAACAATCTTTTTGCCTAGAGCTCCTTATACTTCCACAACGTATGAGATACCTAAAACATTATCAGTGACTATTCCGGTAGAAGTTGATGAGCCATCTTTAATTAAAGTAACGACTTATTTAAAGAAATATAGTGTAAAGGCTGACTATACTATTACTATGACTTATCGTAATGGAAATGAGTCCAATGATAGAGAAGTTAAATTTAAAGGTTCTTGGTATGGAATAATAAATACTACATCAAAGGCAAAACCAGACGAAATAGTAACAATTCCTTTAGAAGAATATATGAAAAGTTTATCTAATAATAATCTGCAATAAGAAAAGATTATGAAATCGATATTATATATAATAATTTTATCTGTAACAATTCCATTGTTTATGGCTTGTTCAGAGGATTTGAACTTATGCGCACAGCAAAATACTGCATTAGAAGCTGATTATTCATGTGATGATGTGATTCTTCAAGAACGTAATCCATCTCTTCCAGATGTTATTACAGGAAAACCTTCTTTTGATGAAGAATTGACAAGAAGTGGTGAGATGGTTGGGGGAACTGATAAATATCTAGGTTATGGTTATAAATTGCTTAAAGGGAATTATATACCAAGTGATTTTGATAACTTTACGCATTCCATACTTGATATTGAATCTGTAAAAGAATATGATGAATCATATATAGATGAAAAATATCCGAACTGGATGATCAGTCATCGTTTGCTTATTATGATTTTAATAATTATACGCATTTTTCATCAATAAGTAAAACAGTGAAAAGTGGATTTTCTTTAAATCTAGGTTTTTTTTCTATAGGGAAAAAGAAAACGACAACCGAAACATTTAGAACTTTCATTAACGAATCAAAGGAACAGGCTTATGGGGAAATGAATATATTGTTTGCTCATGGCAAATTTACCTTGTTAAGTTCCAATGGTTCTAATAAAGTTTTTGCAAGGCAGTTTTTAAGAAGGTCTTTTATTAATAATTTATATACCTCTCCTATATCATCTATCATTGATTCATATGGAGATTTTGTTGTTGTTGGTTATTATACAGGTGGAAGAGCTTTTGCGCAATATATGGGTAATGCGGGTTCAAATACGAATGTTGAACAGAAAACTAAATCCTTAGAGAAAAATATTAATGCTTCACTTGTATATAAAGGTGACTCACTTAATGGATCGTTCGGATTTAATGGAAAGGATGGTACTTTTGATTCTACAGTGTACAAAAGACAAGATATATTTATACGTGTAAAAACATTGGGTGGTATTCAAGATGAAACAGGTGTAGTGAATACTACAATGGCACTTAAAGACATAAATATAAACTTGCAATCTTGGAGAAAATCATTAAATGATTCAAAAATCATACAGTGATTGATTTAATAGAAGAAGGATTATATCCAATGTCGGATTTTGTACTGGAAAGAAACTTTCAAAGACGTTTTGATGATACTTCTAAAGAAATTCTTCTTCCTGTTACAAGACTTTATACTCCGTCTATTACGATTGCAAGGGTATTGGCAAAGACATCTGTTTCGGGAGAAAGTTTATATGATGTAGCTGCTGTGTTAACAACAAGACAGGGTGACCAAATAGTATTGAGTAAAAGTAATACTACGGATGCGGAATTAAGGCAAAATGAAGATGATAATATTTTTATCAAAAAAGCCCAAATTATATCGTCAGAAATATCAAGGTATTTCAGCTCTGATATTCAGATAAGTTATAATACTAGAAAGCGTATTAATCCTCAAATGCGTTCTCCGCTATGTATGGTTTTGGAGAACTTCAATGAAAAAGGTTTCTATAAGTACTATCATGAGGCAACTAATATGGAATATTTATACGACCCAATTACCAAACTCTGTTTTTCATTTTTTGCAGATGAAAGAGATGAGAGTTTGCTAGAGGTATATGGTCTTAGTTCATGGGCCTTCAATTTATCAGAAAAACAAATATCAATAGCTACGCTAGCTAATCTATATACAATTATAGGGTTGTGATTTTGAAGTTTGTGTAAAATCTTAATTAATAATATATGAAATCTTATTTTAAATTATTTTATTGGTTAATGCTTGGGATATTGTTTTCAGTAAACATTGGTTTGGCAAGCTGCGATGATAGATATTCTGAGGAGTCAAAAGAAGAACTTACTCCTCAGGCCCTTTATCAAACTTCATGGCGTGGGACAGGAAGTTGTGCTGCTTGGGCTGTACAAAATATGGGCGTAGGTATACAATTTATAGATACTCAAACAGGAAAAGTAAATTGGGAAGGTTATGATGAAATTGATATTACCTACGCAATAGAAAGAAAATATGTTACATTTAATAGTAATGCTTTATATTTAGGTGGCGCTCCTTGGGTTATTAAGAGCTATACAAAAAAGCATATAATCCTTATGCAGAATGAAGCAAGTCCTGACAAAGAGAAAATTGCTACAATAGAGCTAGACAGGATAGATTGATTTGAGGGTGTATCAAAATTCCCTTTTTGAGGAAATTACCCTTGCTATAGCTATCTGTGGCAGGGGTAAATCTTTATATTTATGCATTATGATATACTTCTTGTTATGTTATTACCGGTTGGTCGGGTACGGGAAAATGCCGAAAAGCAGACTGATTCAAAAATTGGAATCCGGCAACAGGAATATCTACGAGGAATATATCTCGTTCCGATACTATAAGGAAAAAGTGGTGCCGGGTATTGAGCGACAACGGAAGAAAGAGTTTGAATTGTTGTATATTCCATAAGATAAACAGATGGCAAAAAGCTAAAGGAAGGGTCGTATCATTGCTCAAAACTGAGTTTGATGCGACCCTTTTAGATGTCATAGTTACAATGTGTAACTTTTCGGAGTAGTCATTTTAGTTTTGGCTTTACCCTCATAATGTTGTTTTACTGATTTTCTATATTCATTTTCAAGATTGCCTTGATGCAAGAAAATTGAGATAGTCCGCAATGGCACGCTGGCAGCCGGTGAAATCAGGTGTCCGTTTGCCTTTATACTTTCTAAAATAGATTGTTCCCGATTTTGTAAGACCGTTTACGGATTTGTTGAATATGCCTTTGGTACGGATATGGATTTCAAAACCGTCCCGTTTGGCTATTTCAAGAAAAACATTTGCCGTGATTCGCTCTCCATTTAGAAAATTCTGTTTGCAATCGTCAATTTGCCGTTGCCATTCCTTTTCCTTTAATCGCTGTTCCTCTTCTTCCTTAGCCTTCAGTTCCAGCCGTTTTTGTTCCTGTCTTTTTAAGTACGCTTCACGGGCTTGCCACAAAGGTGCAGAATCAAGCCCAAGGGCTTCAAACACACGGATAGAAAGAAGAGAGATATGAACTTCTCTTTTTGAATCTTGAAGTGTATTTGTAATCCAATTTTTACAATAAGCGGCAGTTATTTCTTTGCGTTCCTCCTTGTCAAGGAATCGGCGTGAATGCTGTCCGCAAGAGAAGAAGACATTTTCTATCTTGCAGACAACATGGAATATGTCCTCGCTTTCGTTTCCATATTCGTTTTTTGTAGATAACGAGAGATAAACATTCTCCGCATACGGCTCCAATTCCATATAAGGAGCGATGACGGTATTCCCGTCAAACTTGTACTTAAATACTTTTGCTTTCATAATTATATCTGTTATTATTGTTCATTCATATAATCCAATATTCCCCCTTTGTATATTCTGAAAGTATCCCATAATGTTGATTTTTAATTGATGACCATTAAAAAATGAATGATTCGCAGAAAAAGGGAAGGAAGCCTGCTCGATGCCGAGGTTGTCGCATGCCGATTCCAAATCATCTTCCCGCAAATCGTTCGCATTGCGTAATTCACGCAGGTTTCTTACTTCGGCATCAAGGTATTCCCGTGCCGTCTCTTTGTCACACCCGCAAGAGGTGCATATCCTGTCAATGATTATTGTTTCCATCATTATTTTTATTTAGTTTTTGTATTGGAACCGGATAAAAGCTGTACGGTTGTCCGGAGTATCTCGTCCAGCCAGTTGATGCAACGTGCCCCGAGTTCAAAAGGACCGTCAATTTCGTATAAGTCATGGGAATGTTTGTCTTCCACAACGAGATGGAGGTCCTTCCCAAAGAATTGTATCCTGCGCACCAGGCACTCATAGGGATCGCCGTCATGGTCGAACCATATCACGTACACGGCATCCACTGTATCAGGAAACTCCATTTCCGTTTTCCCATATTCCTCCAATACCGCTTTTATGGCGGTTGTAATCTCCTTGCGGAGTTTTTCCACTTGTTCGCTGAAATCTGTTTTCATAAGGCATAGAAATGAATGCGGGAGCGCCGGCGGACTCCCACGATTAGACATCCGGTTTATTTATCGGAAACATTCGCGTGGGTATTGATGCGATTGAACGATTCCGGGCAATGCTGGAAGACAAGCGGCAGATTGACGTGTGCCATCGGGTACTCCACCCAGCCGCTGCCTCTCCGGTAACCGGTATCAGTGGCGAGGTGATTCAACTCCAGAAATTCCATCGCATCGGGATTGTTGTTGATGTCGATGAAAGCCCTGTCGGGCAGTCCGATGGCATCCAACTCTTCCAGATTGACCGTCAGAGTCGTGTAAGGCTCTTCCGTATCGGCCAGTTCCAAACAGAGGCGAGCCAGCCGTTGCGATAGATCTGCGGAACCAGCCGTACAGCCTGCCCCTGATAGATGTAAAGTTTCTCCCGATAGGATTTGTCAGTCGGAATGATTTCGAACTCGTCTTCCTTTTCCGTGAAAGAAAGCATCGGGTTATGGACTGCAACGAATGTATCGTCCTCCATCCGGTAGCACAGGTAATCTGTTCCTGCCGAACGGATGATTTCCAATGAAGTGTTCATGAACCGGTTGTTTTTTAAGTTATGTAATGAGTAAATGCTATTTATTAGTTGGTTTTTACCCGGTTCATAAGTTGTCCCGATATCTCGTGCAGTTCCCGGCACCGTTCCGGTTCCTGTTCCCGTGCGAAAGCGGTGATGCCCTGCGTCAGTTTCCACAGGGTGGCCCCTCCGGTCACTCCGTCCTCCGGATTGTTGTTCATCAATAATTTTTCCACTTCACGCCCTTCGCTCTTCAGCAGGCCGCCTTTCTGCACCAGTTGTTTGAGCTCCTTGTCGAAGTCCACATCTATTTCCGAAGCGCCCTGTATTTCGATGGCTTTCTGCATAAGTGTATCCTTGTTGTACAGTCCTTTGGTCAGGTCCGATACCGCCGATACGGTGGTCTGCGTGTCCAGCTCGTAGGTTTTCTGTGACAGTGCCAGTGAATCGGGCAGTCTTGCCCCCAGATGCACCTGCCGCATGACGGATTCACGTACCATCCCGTTCAGGCATGCCCCGTTGAGCAGGAACGAACGCATGTCCACGGATCCGTTGCCATAGTCGGAAGTGGAAAAGCGTGCCCCGGCAAAGATGATGACCGTCCCGTTCTTTCTGGTGGGAATCTCAATGGGTGTGGGCAGGATGGTCTCGCACCAGACCTTGGTGTCATTCATGTAGGCGTCCGATACGACCGCCCCCTGATTGGCCGCCTCCCGGATGAATGCGGTCAGGATATCCACCGAATTGAGCCGCCGGTACGAGTCGGACAGTACGCCCCGCACTTCCATGCCTACCGCCCGGATAAGTACCCGTGTGCGCGCGGTCCAGCCTGAATGTTCATTAAGGATGGTGGCGCAAAGCTGTTTCTGCCATACATCACCACCGGACAGTTCGCGCAGGTACTTGGCCGGCACCCCCATCTTCTCCGAAATCTGGCTGATGGCATTGCCGTGCAGACTGAAATTTCCCTCCGGCATGGTCATTTGCACCCGGTCCGCCGCGCGGAATGAAATGACAGGCTGTTTCTCCTTGCCGCGCAGGTTCACCCCGATGGGGGCGATGAAGTCCTGCGCTATTTTCCTTCGTCAAGCAGCCGTGCGATGGTCTCCATGACTCCCTGCCGTTTGCCTTCCACCATCCGTTGTACCTTGTTGATAACCAACTGGTTCAATCCCTGCTGTTTTTCTACCGATGCAGGATTCGGCATTACTGTTACTTCCATATTCTTGTTTTTTTAATGTCGTTAATAGGTTTATTTCTTTATTCTCCATCCGTTCCTGTAATGGATGTCCTGATTCCAGTCCGCACATACCCCTGATTCTTGTCATGCCTGTATTCGTACATGAGCAATGCATGGTTTATTGCCAACAGCTCACCTTTCTCCCTCAGTTTGTCCAGATGCGGCTTTGCCGCCTTCAGGCAGGAAAACCCGCCGAAGAAGCGGTTGCCCGTCATGTTGTAGAGTTCGATAAAATCATAATTTGTTCCCATGGCCTGTCTTGTTTTGGACGGGAGGTTCCATCCCGTATTTTTTCATGAAGCGGATATATTCCTTCTCACTGTATCCAGTCATTCCGAACAGTTCGTAGTAACCGTGTATGAAGGTCTTTTCTGTTCTTGCCTTGTGGGGACTGGCGCTCTTGTGGCAGCAGACAATGTGCCGGACGAAGCGGTAACACTTGCACAAGTCCTCCCAGATGGTATATTCCCTGTCCGTATGAGGTTCGTAATAGCCGCAGGAGAGGTTTATGCAGGATACGGACAGCCCCCTTGCCTTCAGGGTATGCACGTCCGTGCTCAGTCCGCTTGCCGGGTGATACCCGTATCTCCCGGGACTGACGGTTTCCAGGAATTCCTCCGAGCAGAGTTCCGTCCCGTGGACTCTTGTAATGATATCACTGTTGCCCCTGCGGTCACATCCGATGACGAAGCGGCAGTCTGCAAAGAAATCCATGTCGGTTTTCCGGCTGCCTATACATCCGTTTTCTTCCTGTACGAAGAAAGCACATTTCATCGCCTTGAAACTTTCCAGGCACTTCAAACAGATCCAGATGCCGTTCTTGTCATCGGCACCGATTCCGGTCATCCGCCTGTGTTTATGGTCGTATCCGACAATCATTGATTCCGCGACAAGGTGGGCTGCATACGTGCCGGTCTTGCGGCGGTGTACCTCGTCCATGTGTGCCACGACACAGGGGTAGCTTCTCCGGTTGCCTTTGACCGCGTAGATGTTGCCGTACCGGTCTTTCCGGTAAGGAATCCCCATGCGTCTGAGCTCGTCCGTGATAAACCGGGCCATCCGTTTCTCCCCGCCTGAGGGGGAGGCGATGTTGTAAAGTGCCATTAATCTTTCCATATTCTGATATTTAAGAGATGAATAATTTCTGAATTTGCAGGTAACTTTTGAATCCGGGTATGGGCCGTCCCTTTTTGAACAGCGTGGAGGGATAGATTTTTCCTTGTATTCCGTTGGAGTCCCTTTCATGATCGTGCCGAAGGCCGTTTGTGTATAATAGAGGGGGTAACACACGTTGCAGTACAGTCTGTTGCTGTTCCCATGTATGCCTCCGCATTGTGGGCATACATACCTCAAAGCTGTTGCACACCCCTGTGTGTGCTGGCAGGAGCGATCGCCGTACAGCCGTTGTGATTGGCCAGTTCCAGCCCGCTACCGTCCAGGTGGATGTAATGGAACGTATCCAGATAGGGAACCCCTTTCTTGTGCCACCGGCATGCCGGAACCTTCACCGACAGCCGGGCATGCACCTCCGTGCCGGGTTCCTCTGCCATTCCGGGTATCGGGCTCATGCTGATAAAATCTTCCGGATGCGCATAGTCGTTGTGTTTCTTCCTTAAATTGATGCCGAGGCTTTCCGCCTGCTCCCTGATCAAATCCATGACAAAGGCGTGTGACGTATAGATGCGGTCCAGTACGGAAACCTGTACGGCCGGCATTCCGGTTGTGTTCCACACGGCTTTCCCCCATACGACGGCCCTGCCGAGCACGTTGTTCCCTTCATCCCTAGCTACCAGGATGCCGGCACCCGCAAAGTTGGCATAGAAATCCGCGCATTGCGCGCCTTGTCTTCGTACCGCATACATGAATTGTGCAGGGTGGACGTGTCACCATCCGTAATGGAACTGTAGTTGGATTCCAGATAGGCGTCCAGAAAGTCATTCATTCTTGTATACAGCCTGACGGAAACTTTGCTGTCGAGCGTGATGGCACTGCGGAAATAATTGATTTCGCAGGATGTGTATTCGCGTAGGTTCTTGAACTGTTCGATGAAGGTGGATGGTTCCAGGTCTGTCCGGTTTTCAGGGAACCAGGGTGCCTGCGGGTTGTTCCTGTCCGGGAAATTGGGATGTTCCGGGTCCTTGTTGAAGGCGGTGAACACAATCCGGATTTTCCGGAAGGAGCCACAGTCCGTCCACTTCCGTTTGGTGGACAGGAAATTATATGATCCGCGGATAATCTCCTGCGCCGGGCGGTTTTTCTTCAACTCGGATAGGATATCCGCTGCGATCACACTTCCGTTTGCCGCCGCATGTGTCAGACGGGATTTCAGTTCGTTGCTTGCATAAAGTCTCATGATATTATTTTTTTAGAAGTTAAACATGTGGGACGGGATACCGGGGTATCCTTCCGCTTGTGGAATTGTGCCATATGCTGTTTCAGGCCGGAAAGGGGGATGTTCCGGCTTGCCCGGTATTCGTCCTCGCTCATTTTCCGGATAGTGGGAATGCCGGTCGTCGTCAGGATGGGATTCACGAACCATCCGTCCTTGAAGTCCTCGGGGAGCAGGCTGTCATGCTGGATGACCTCGCCCACGCATCCGTGTATGAGCATGTTGCAGACGGTCATCAGGCAGCAGGTACGGCTGATGTCCTCCGCAACCAGGTAATTGCCCAAGTTGCGTACGTGGTACGCTAGTAGCAGCCTTCCGCTTCCGCAGGTCGGTCACTCATCCGCTTGCCGGTCGTTTTCTCATCCGTGGTACATTGTACCATCAGGTCACAGATGTGTACGGGAGTGAAGAACTGTCCGTGCGCCTGCTGCCCGCCCCGGGAAGAGAGGGCCATGAACAGGTCACCGAACGCGTCGAACCACTCACGGGTCTGCAATTCCCGCTGCATGAGCTGTATCCATCCGGCAAGCAGTTCCATGAAGAAACGGTTCTGCTGCCGTTTGTATTTCCAGTCCTTGACGGGCGGCGCACCGGGTGAGAACCCGTGGATGACGTAACGCAGGAAATCGTTGAAGACGGACATCGGCTCGTATCCGTTCGAATATGCGAAATCGCAGATAAGATTCTCAAGCGGACGTAACGCTTGCGGAGTGTTGTACTGTGCCATATTATTCTGATTTTTTATAGATGGTTACTGTATGCCCGTCATGGTCTGTCCGTATCCTGACGGGGGAAACGCCAAGGAAAGAGAGGTGGGTTTCCGCTTTCAGCATGTTCCATTCCCATGCGGGGAGTTCCTTCCATTCCATCCGGTATCCCCATAGTATGAACAGGCCTTGGCGGAATCCGTCGAAAAGTCTTCCGTGCAGGATTCCGACCATCCGGTCCAGTTCTTCCTTGGAATAGACAGTGAATGATTCGTTCCGGTAAATGAACGCGCCTGCCGGCTCAATGTCCTGCCGGCGTTCGATAAGGTATTTTGTCCATTCTTTTGTGGTGTACTTTCCGTACAAGGGGGCAGGTTCCGTATATTTCCATGCCCTGACGAATGTGTGGAACAGGACTGCGCCGTTCTCGTGTCTTCCGGTATGTCCCCATGTCCGGAACTGTTTGCCGCGAATGCCGTCCGGAAGTAATAATCCTGGGTCTGTCGTAACCCAAGGTCCTCCTTCCGTATTATAACAGGTCCTTCCTTCTTTCTCATGGCAGAACGGCATCCGGGGAAGAAGGCAGAGCTGGGTTTCTCGGTCATCGCTTCTTTCAATGTGCGCCTGCGGATAGTAGTCGCCGCCACGGGTGGTATAAGTGACGGTGTCTCCGGCTACGGGTATCGGGTTCTCTTCCCTGTCTTTCCGCATCCTAGAGATCAGCCGGTTCACTTTCTCCACATCGCGCTCCTCTATGGAATATGCGCATCCTTCACGCTCATTGAGCCGGACCAGGCTTTTCAGGTCATAAAAGTTACTGTATTCCATGTCACGACCGGTTTTGTTGGTACAATCCGACCTGGCGGGAAACCATGTCACAGAATTTCTGTCCGTTCTCCTTCTCGCTTCTGAAATAGGCGATCATGTCCCAGAGGTTCCGGTTGAAATAGCCGGTCCATTTCTCGTAGTAGTGGCTTCCATCGACCTTTCCGAATGTTTCTTCAAAAAGCGCGGGAGTCAGTTCCTCATCCCCATGATGGTTGTATTGCCACAGGGAGACAAGCAGCATTTGGTTGTAATCCAGTGTTTCCATATCTGTTCTTTTTTAGTGAGACATCGGCCTACACGGGTAGGCATTTTTATTTCTTGATGTCTTTTCTGCCTGTTTGCCGGGGATTGCGGCAAGGCTTGGCGAAAGAAAATACCGGAGCGGAGCGAGGATGATTTTCTTTCGCCAACCAGCCCCTGCAAGGGGCCGCCTTGCGCAATCATCCCGGCAAACGGCTATCTTTACAGCAAGAAATGAAAAAGCGGACCTCCGCCTTTCAGTTCTGAAGTCCGCTTTCCGGTCATTTTGGGATTTCATGCTTTCAAATGAAAGGTAAGGCGGTGTTTTCCAACATGGGGGCCAGCATCCGGCACATCTCGTAAGCCGCCCTGTTGCGCCCGTCAATATGGTTCGCTCACGTTTTGCCATACCGATGATGCATGCTTTCATCACTTTGAAGAAAGCCTGTTCCAATGTCTTGTGAAAATAGGGAAGAGTTTCAGCGAAACGTTCCGGATTGAACCCCATGTCATTCAACGCCTGTTCCAGTTTTCTGGCCGTCTTGTATTCACGGCTTTCCTCCAGTCGTTCCGGAATGTCACCGAAACGGGCTGTATGCAACTGGCGTTCCAGCTCGGTAACGGTTACTGAAAGTAGTAGTTGGATGGCGGCGACATTGCCGATTCCGAATTTCTGACCGTCGGTTGTGTGGAACTCTATTATGTTCACAGTACCGTTTTCCTGCATTCTCTTGTAGTGGGCAAGATTCTCGCCCAGCATTCTTGCTTTTTGATTGTCCATAATTTTATTTTTTGAATTGGTATCTGATTCGTTCTTGTGTAGTTGTTTTCAGTCAATCCAGAATGTGCCGCAATGTGGACATTTGGTTCCACATGGGAAACTGTTTATATAATAGGTGTTCCTGTGGCGCTTATGGTTCATGTCTCCCAAGGTGCATCCGCCTTCCCGGAATCTTTTTTCATAGAGAGCTTCCTGTTTCTGATGCTCGCTCATGCGGCTTTTCCGCATGGTGGACTTCAACGGCTTCATTCCGGTTTCCCACCGGGTGGAATCACACCAGCTGTTCAGCATCCCGCAGATTTCATTGGCATAGGAATAATGCACTTGGGAGTCCGCAAAGAGGTTGTCCCTGCAAAACGGGAGGGTGATGTCCGTTGACAGCCTGACATGGTATCCTGCACCGTTGCGGCTGTCCACAATGGCAACGATGACATCTCCGTAGAACCGGATGCGCTTGAAATCATTTCCGGTATCTCCCGTGAGCAGTCTGGAGAATATGGCATTGAAATAGATGCGGAGCTCGCCTCCGTATGGGGCATTGGCCAGAAGCTCATGAAGTTCACCGGCAAACTGCCCTTTCTTCAGCTTGAGCGCCCGCCTGATTTTACGGAGGGAGATGGCTTCGGACTCTCCGCGTGCGTTACTTCCGTACACGTATCCTTCTATCTCCACCCCCAGGGAATAGAACATGTTGGTGACGGCGGAGTTGTCTATCAGCTCATCTGCCGGGTCGATGCTGTTCCGTTCGTAAAGCAGGTCTTTTATGCCTTCTTCATTTCGGGCATATTCGTCGGCTTTTCCGTCCGCTTCCATGGCTTTCCTTATATCTGCAAGATACCCTTGCAGGTTGTCGTGCTCCTGTTCGGCATACCATTCCCAGACCTGTTCTTCCAATGGATGGAGGCTGTTCTGGCGGATGCACAGTTCCTGCAAGTCCTCACGGCTGTCCAGATTCTCATTGTAGTCCACATAATAGAGGCTGACATATCGGGGGACATAGTCTTTCCAGGATTTCGGGGGCATATTCAGACTGCTTCCTGTCCGGTGGCCTCCTGTTGCTTGTGGATGGGAGTTTTCTGTCAAGATTGTTGTGTTCATTTGTCTATTCAGATTATTGCCCGGCGGGGGCATTGACTGTACGCACTTGGGAAAGTTGCAGTTTCACCACCTTTATTTTTTCAATCAGTTCATTCTCTCTTCGGAATGACGGGGTACATTTGGTACGCCGCATCCCGGCTCCCCAGGGGATTTTGTCACACGCCTTTCTCAGGCGTGCCCTTTCGGTGTCCAGGGCGGACTCCAGACGTGCAAGTTTGCGTTGCAACGATTCTTCGGTCATTGTTTTCATGATTCCATCATTTTTTTTTGAGATATGACGACTGCCGTTATCGGGCTGTCGCCATACCGGGTTGATTATTCAATTTACATTTCCGCCTTTTCTCTTCTGATATTGCGTAAGGTGGATAGCAGGTACAGGAACAAGTCCCTGTCATAAATCCGGAAGAAGAACGGCTCTTGCGTTTCCTTGACCGTTCCGGTAAATGATACGGACTCCCGGTTCATGGGAAACTGGAGCAGTTTTCCGTTTGCCAGCAGGGTGTGCCTTCGTTTTTTTGCCTCTTCCAGAAAGATTTCCATATCATCCCGCCTCTTGTGTGCGGAGAAATAGAGGAAATGATGGCGGCGCAGGCTGAGCAGGATTTCCGCCATGTTTTTTCTTGCGCTTCGGATATCCGGCTCTTCATCTGGGCCGGTGACCAGGTTGCAGATGAATTTTTTCTCTCCGTCCGTATCAGTGAAGAAATAGGGTGTGAGAAGATACTGCCTGTTTGTTTTGCCGGTAATGGCACAGGCCGGCCCTTTGGTGACACCGCCTCTGAAAGTGAGGCTCCGGTAATGTCCCTCCATCTGCCTTTCCAGTTCTTTTCTGGGTGTGGTGACGGAGCGCAGTCCGGTGAAATAACGTCCTTCCACATGAAAACAGAATGTGTACAGGTCTCTGAAGCAGGGCTCGCCGATGAAGAAGAAATTTCTGGTATGTCGGACGGGCGGCAGCATATCCATGTTCTCATAGTATTGGCTTTCTGTTATTTCCTTGAACGGAAGGCACTTGGATTTCAAGTGGATACGGAACATCTTGTCTGCCGTGTTCCTTGAGACGGTGACAAGCCGGGGATTGTCCTCTCCGGCTCTCAGCTCTTCCAGCGTCTTGTGGGTATAATCGCAGTGTATGCCGTCCGACATGGAGGTAAGGAAGCTCCCGTCGAAACGGTACGGTCGATGACGAATCCGGGTCTTGCATTTTTCATGGCTCAGATGTTTTGAAGGTTCAACACTCTCTTGGCGGCACTGAGGGCATTGGCGGTAAGTTGCCGTTGCCATGCCTTGTTCCTGGGTGACCAGCGGAATCCGGCAGATTTCAGTTCCTTGCGTCTGCTGTCTTCGGGAATTCTGTCAAACAGGATCTGAAGGCGGTCTTCCCCATAGTTCCATACAAGTGTTCCGCCCTCGAACGGCACTTCCTTGCTTTCCTGACTTTGCACCGCTTTCAGCTTTTCGCGCATCCGTTCCGCAAGTTCCGGCAATTGGAAGAATTTGTTTCTTTGGGTGATGACGGGTTTCTTCACCCTTGCGTTATATTCGGAAATGAAGTCCACCGCTCTGCGGACAATTTCCACTTCCCCGTGATTGGCAAGGGTGGAGACCTTGTTCAGGATGCTGCTGACGAACAGGGCACGGCTGTAGCCCCGGTATTGTCCGGTATCAATCCCGTGGATGGTGTCGGCGCTGCTCCTGATGTCGCGCTTGAGCGCCTGCCATGCCTTTTCCCGCTTCTCTTCCTCCGGTTTGGCGGTTTCCTGTTTCCGCTTGACGGATGCAAGGACCTTTTGCCGCCAATCGCGGAACTCCTCATAGCGGTTCCGGTAGCTTTTGTTCATTTTTTCCTGCCTGCGGTAATCAAATCCGCCCCGTCCCGTCACCATCGGGTTGGCGCAGCGCGAGAGGCCGATAGCTGGGCGGACAGCTTTTGCCGGTAGGCGGTGATATAGGTTTCCCGTTCCCCTTCTGGCATGAGTTGCAGGTCGTTGTGCAGCTCCTCCTCGTAAATCATGATGTCCGTTTCTCCGCGAATCTCCGGATCAAAGGAACTCCAGGCGTATGCGTCGCAAGCCTGTTTCCACATATCCTCCAGATAGTCCGGATGTTTGAATGCTACGGCTTCCCAGTCTTTGAAGTTGCTGGAACGCAATTCATTCCGGTCTTCCGGATTTCCGTACAGGTGTACAAAGTGGTGCATTCCGTGATGCTCCTTTCTGAAATGGAATGGTACGGGAGGATGGTCCGTACCCTTTTCCCGGATCATCGTGACCCGGTGTGCGTTCTTTACGGTAAGGTCCGTTACTTGTTCTTCCCGGACCTTTGCTGCTGTCGTTTCAGTCATAACCATTGCTTTTTTGATGTCAGCTGTAAATCATTTCGTCCAGTTCTTCGTCCGGCAGTGTGCGGATTTCCTCTTCCGTGCAATAGTAGGCTATGCTCTCGTCCAGCTCGAAAGCTGCCGGGTCGAGGCTTTTGATGCCATCCAGCAGTTCCTGTTCCAGCCTTTCTACGGAAACCGTATAGTTCCCGTCTTTGCCTTGTACTTCCCGTGCCGGATAACTCTTTTCCCGATAGACCAGCGTGGTGATTGCAGGATTCGTATTTTCCTGTCCTGTTCGTACTTTGGTTACTGTCATCTTGTTCATACTTCTACTGTTTTAAAGTTAGACATGACCGGCTCCGTGGAGCCAGTGTTTCGATTTCTTACTTGCCGGGCAGCCTTTGCCTTGATTTGTGCAAGGCTTGGCAAAAGAAAATACCGGAGCGAAGCGAGGATGATTTTCTTTTAGCCAACCAGCCCCTGAAAGGGGCCGCCTTGCGCAATCAGAGAGGCAAAGGGCTATCTTTGCGGGTAAGAAAATGAAAGAATGGCAGGTGTTTATGGATTTTCGGATACAAAAAAAGCCATCCTTGCGGGGACGGCTTTAATGGTGTGTTGTACGTCTATTGTGCCATACGTTCCTTTACATTGTTCATGGCTTCTTTCAGGCTGCTGTTCATGACCCGTGCGTAATGTTGGGTCATGCGTGTGGAGGCATGTCCGAGCATGACGGATACATCCTGTAAGGGAACGTTATTGGCGAGCGTGACGGTGGTTCCGAAAGTATGGCGGGCCACATGCGTGGTCAGATTTTTCTTTATGCCGCAGAAATCGGCGATTTCCTTGAGGTAGCTGTTCATTTTCTGGTTGCATAAGACAGGCAGACAGCATCCTTTTTTCATGCAGACCGGGTGTTCCTTGTATTTCTCCAATATGGCCAGGGGAACGGGCAGCAGCGGGATGTTGCTGATGGAAGACGCTTTTCTGCGGCGCTCCAGCTTGACCCTTCCCTTCCTTATCCACCAGTCCCCGAGATTGTCCTGTACCAGATTCTCATTGTTCAGGCCGCTACATCGGAGAACGCCAGGCCGGTGAAGCAGGCAAAGACAAAGATATCCCTGACCAATTCAAGCCGGGGAACCGTGAATTTTTTCTTTATGACAGCCTGTAGCTCGTCGTAGGTCAGGAATACCGGATCGGTCTCGTCCTGCTCCATCTTATAACCGTAAAAGGGATTCTTACGCATCCATTCCTTTGCCAATGCCATATTGGTGAATTTCTTGAAGCATTTCATGTAGCGGACTATCGTGTTCCGGCACAAGCTCCTTCCGTTTTCAGGTAGATGTCGAACGCACGGATGAACTCCGGTGTCAATTCGTGGAAAGTGATGTCCTCCTTGCCATAATAGGAGGGGATAAGCTGCCGCAATTTCTTCACCACATTCTTATATCGGTTAATGGTGACAGGGGAATAGTCTATATTCACCAGACTCTCCATTTCCTCGATGCCTTCCTGCATGGTGCCAAGCAGCGTACGCATTCCGGTATCTTTTCCGAAAACTCGTTTCAGGATTAGTTTCGGGGTAATCAGAGCCTGTTCCAATACCAGTTCCTTGTGTTTCTCAAGGGCACGGGCATGTAATTCCGCAATATAGGTGTTCAATGCAACGGATGCCCTGTCCCTGCCTTTGCTGCATCCTTTGGCCGCGTTCCATAAGTTCAGAGGCACGCTTCTTTGGATACGTGCGTCGTCATAGTCTCCGTTGATGGTTATCCGCATCAGTACGGGTGCCTCACCGTTTTTCAACAATTTCGTTTTGAGCACGAAAAAAAGAATGTTCATTGTTCCTTGTTTCATCACTTTTGTTTTTTAGAAGTGTTACATCCAATTGTTTCGTCAAAACCGGATGGCATGAGGAGGTGAAATGAAGTGTTAAATTCAGTGGCTTTTTTGAGTGGCTTGTGGAAAAGCCATAGAAAAGCCATAAAAATTCCATTTTCTCAGGTTCGAATTGCCTTTGGTGTCCCGGGTTCGATTCCTTTTTTTCATTCTGATGGGACATTCCGTTGTTTTAAACTTCTTTCACAATTTCAAGCTCATTCGGTCATGTGTGCAAAATTACTTTTTTACACCGGAGATTGATGTTGACAAATGGCTGAAAAACAATGAAATATAGTGCATGTTTATGCTTTTTCAAAAGCCTTAAAAAAAGCCACTGAATTGGCAAAATCCAACTTCACAAATATGTAATGAAATGCGTAACGAGGGTAAAAAAAGAACCCTTGAACTATCTCTAATTCAAGGGTTTTCTAAAAGTGAAGTTTTTTTGGTGGTGCCACAGGAATCGAACCGGGGACACAAGGATTTTCAGTCCTTTGCTCTACCAACTGAGCTATGGCACCATTATTTCTTGTTTGCGGTTGCAAAGGTAGTGAAACTTTTTTAAACTGCAAACTATTTCTAAAAAAAAACACTGATAAAAACATAAGGTGTTTATTATCAGTGTTGTTTAATTAAAATTATTTTTCTTTTAGTGGATTCCAACCTTGCGCTTTCAGCTCAAACTCTTGTCCGTCACGGGTAATCAGGGCACATCCCAGCTCCGGTTTGGTGATGTGACCAATCACTTTTATACCCTCTATAGCCGAAACTCGTTCATGCTCTGTTAAAGGTACAGTAAATAATAGCTCATAGTCCTCACCACCATTTAAAGCACATGTTGTCACATTCATATTCAGCTCTTCCGCCATTACAGCCGTTTGGTAATCAATGGGAATTCTTTCCTCGTAAACGCGACAGCCGGTATCGCTTTGTGAGCATATATGCAGCAGTTCCGAAGAAAGGCCGTCGGAAATATCCATCATAGCGGTGGGCTTGATTCCCGCTTTTGCCAGTTTCTCAATGATATCCTTACGTGCTTCAGGCTTTAACTGACGTTCCAAAATATATTCTTTTCCGGAAAATCCGGATTTGCTTCTTTTTCTCCTTGGAAAACAGCCTTTTCACGCTCTAGAAGTTGAAGTCCCATATAAGCTCCTCCCAAGTCACCGCTGACACAAATCAAGTCTGTATCTTGTGCGCCGTTGCGATAAACCACTTTGTCCTTGTCCGCTTCACCTATGCAAGTAATACTGATGGCGAGCCGGTTACGGATGAAGTTGTATCTCCACCCACAATATCTACATGGTGTAGTTCACAAGCCAGTTTTAGCCCATCATAGAATTGTTCTAAATCTTCAATACAAAAGCGTTTGGACAGTGCGATAGAAACTGTGATTTGTTTTGGAGCACCATTCATAGCATAAATGTCCGAGAAGTTTACGATGGCCGATTTATATCCCAAATGTTTCAATGGGGTATAAACCAAATCAAAATGTACCCCTTCCATCAGTAAGTCTGTGGTCACCAATACCTCTTTATCTTTAAACTCCAATACGGCTGCATCGTCTCCCACACCATATTGGGTTTCCGGATTTTTTAACTCAATATCCTTCGTCAGATGTTTAATGAGGCCGAACTCACCTAAGGTCGCTATTTCTGTTCTGTTTATTTCCTGCATATCCTTAAATTCGATTAATCATTTCACGCATAATGGTAGTCATGCGCGGTTGCGCTTCATCTGCCGCTTTCTGAACCTCTTCGTGTGAAACTTCCACAATTTTTCCCTCCACGCCTAGGTCGGTGATAACCGATACTCCAAACACTTTGATGCCACAATGGTTTGCTACAATAACTTCAGGAACGGTAGACATACCTACGGCGTCAGCTCCAAGAATGTGGAACATCTTGTATTCTGCCGGAGTTTCGAAGGTAGGTCCCTGTGTACCGATATATACTCCTTGTTGTACTTTGATACCTTTTTCTTTAGCGATCTCCAGTGCTTTGTCTATCAGTTCTTTGGAGTAGGCTTCACTCATATCCGGGAAACGGGGGCCGTATTCAATGTTCTTGCCGTGCAACGGATGTTCGGGAAAAAAGTTGATATGATCTCTGATAATCATCAGGTCACCAATTTCAAAGTCTGCATTCGTACCTCCAGCTGCATTGGATACGAACAATGTTTTGATACCTAATTCACGCATCACTCGTACAGGGAAGGTAACTTCTTTCATGGAGTATCCTTCATAGAAGTGGAAACGTCCTTGCATGGCCATGATGTCTTTATTACCCAATTTGCCGAAAATCAATTTACCGCTATGTCCCTCTACGGTTGAAACAGGGAAATTAGGGATATCTTTGTAATTGATCTCGTATTTATCGGTAATTTCGTGTACTAGGCTTCCTAAGCCGGTACCTAATATGATAGCAGTTTCGGGACTGGTATGCATCTTTTCTCTAAGAAAATCTGCTGTTTCTTGAATTTTTTCTAACATAGTTGGTTATATTTGAATTAAACAGTTCTTGTTGGTCTTGTAAGAAGATTACCTCAATGGGCAGCATATATATATAAGGTTTTAGTGTCTTGTCCATCAGTGGATGGGCTGCTAATCGTACTGAGTCTTTTTCAGTGGTGATAATCATGCGTTTACCTTCCGGAAGTTTCATGAAACGTTTCTTTATCAGTTCCATATCTCTTGCTGTAAGTTATGGTGGTCACTGAAAGCCAGTGACTCAATGTGCTCATTGTATGGTGATAAATCTTGAATGAGTTTTGCTGGTGAGGCTATGCCTGTCACCAATAGGATATGCTTATCTTTTTCTATCTCTTTTAATGGAACTGCATTCCCTACTGTAAACAACGGATGCAGCTTGCCGTATGCTAATGTCGTGAAGTAGAGCTGCTGATAGGGGTAAAGTTCCATTTGCTTGCTCAAGACTCTCAAATCCATCGGGGTGATGTCCTTAGGGCATTTAGTGACAATGACAATATGTGCCCGGCTTTTTCCATTTTCAGGTTCGCGCATTCGTCCGGCAGGCAGCAAGGCGTCTTCGCAAATCAGTCGATGGTAATCTACTAATAAGATGTTCATTCCGGGTTTTACATATCGGTGCTGGAAAGCATCATCCAAAATAATCACTTCTGTTCCGGGGGCAATGTGACTATTGCATAACTGCTCTATGCCATGACAACGGTTTCGGTCTACTGCCATATAGATGTCCGGAAACTTCTGTTTCATTTGGAAAGGTTCGTCACCTATCATCTGTATGGACGTATCCGGCCCAGCAAGTACAAAACCTTTGGATTTGCGTTTGTAGCCGTGGCTCAGTACGGCCACTTTGTAATCTTTCTGCAATAATCTTATCAAGTATTCTGTATGGGGGGTCTTTCCGGTTCCGCCCACGGTGATGTTGCCTACCGAGATGATTGGGACATCAAACTTACGTTCTTTGTATATTCCCCAGTCAAACAATTTATTACGCAGCCATACGCCGGTCCCATAAAGCCATGAAACCGGATATAGCCACTTGTTTATCTTGATAAGATTACCTTCCATGCGCAAATTATTGGATATTAGGGTCAAACGGCATACGTGCTGTATGCAGTTGGCGTTTTTTATGTTCTCCAGCGCCTTGAAGCTGTTATAATAGCTTCCCAAATATTCTTTGATTTCGCTGTTTACATAATGTTTTTTCTGATTGCCCAGCAAACTTGCGAAAATATTTTCTTTTTCGGGATAGCCGATAATACTGTAATTTTCTATGCCGGCTTGGGTGGCGGCGGCATTTAATGCCTTGTCTATACCTCCCAGTTCATCTACCAAACCGAGATCTTTGGCCATAGCACCGGTCCATACACGGCCTTCAGCTACTTTTTCAATAGCCTCTGTAGACATTTTTCTACCTTCGGCGCAACGGCTTACGAATAGCTTGTATCCTCGGTTGACATAATTCTGCATCAATTCTTGTTCTGATGCGTTTAATGGACGGGTAAGAATAGGACCTAGGCTGGCACCCAGATCTGCCATTTTATTAGTTTTCACTACATCAAAATTCAATCCTAAAGTTTCAGTAAACAGTTTCTCACCTGAATACATCATGCCGAATATGCCGATAGAACCAGTCAGCGTAGTCGGGTCAGCGAAAATGCGGTCTGCAGCGCAGGAAATGTAATAGCCTCCTGATGCAGCATAATCTCCCATAGAAACGATTACCGGTTTTTTCTCTTTCAGTCTTACTACTTCACGCCATATTTGATCTGAACCGTATGCGCTGCCACCCGGTGAGTTGACGCGTAATACAACAGCTTTTACATCATCGTTATCACGTAATTTGCGCAGGCCTTTACACATCTTTTGTACATCAATACAATCTTCTGTGGAACTGCCGGGAGCATCCAGAATCTCACCGTATGCATAATATACGGCTATTACATTTCCACTTTTGTCTTTGGGCACATTTTTCTTGACGTTTATCATATCTTCTATGAAAAGACTGTTCAGCTTGTCGTCTTCGTCACGACCGCTTAATTGTTTCAGATAGGAAATAACTTCATCTTTATACATCAAGGTGTCTGCTAGTCCGCATTGAACATATTCTTCTGCCTGACAAAAATCCATATATCGGTCTGCATAAGCATTCAGAGTATCTGTCGGGATGTGTCGTGAATCGGATACATCTGCCTGAATACGATTCCAGACAGATTCCAGACATTCGGTCATCTGTTCGCGGTTGGCCGGACTCATTTCTGTAGCGATAAACGGTTCCACGGCTGATTTGTAAGTACCCACTCTGAATACTTGTATTTCCAGTCCTAGTTTGGAAACCAGATTTTTGAAGAAAACAGGTTGCATGCCTGCTCCGTGCCATCCGATACTTCCTTGCGGATTGATAATTATTTTATCGGCCACGCTGGAAAGATAATACATCTTCTGTGCATATTGGTCTGCATAAGCAACGATGAATTTACCGCTTTCTTTGAAATCCAGTAATGCATTGCGTATTTCCTCTAAGGAAGCGTATGATGCTTCCAGATAAGAAGGTTGGATATAAATACCCTTGATTTTGTCATTGTCTTTTGCTTTCTTGATAGAAGCTAGAATGTCATCCAAACCGTATGCCTCAAATTCTTCCCCCAAAAGTTGTTGGAGTGGGTTTTCCTGTACGCGTTCGGATAGACTGCCTTTAAAGTCGAGTACGAAGATAGAGTTGTCTTTCACCACCGTTTCAGTATCCGATGATGCGACTATGCCAACCAGAGTGATAATCCCTAGTATAGTGAACACTACGCCTGCCAGAATGACGCCGATAACGCTGGCAAACGTAAATTTTAGAAAATCTTTCATTGAATGTGTTGTTTTTAATGTTAATAATTAGCTAACAAAAATAGGTTATTGCATTGAAAAAAGCAAAAAAAGTGAACATCTTTTGCTGCCTGTTTGTTCTTCATTTATAATAACCTATAAATACGTTGTATTATATGACAAAAAGTTTTAAAGAGGCTCTGAAAGCCCGTCGTACATTTTATCAGATCGAAAACAAATCGACATTGTCTGATAAAGAAATAAGAGATTTAATTCGTTTTGCTGTAGAATTTGTCCCCTCAGCTTTCAATTCTCAAACCACCCGTGTTGCGTTATTAACAGGTAAGGCGCATGAAAAGTTGTGGAACATTGTAAAAAATGTCTTGCGTGAGCGGGTTCCGGCTGAGGTATTTGGCAAGACCGAAGAAAAGATTGATGGCTGTTTTGCTTGTGGATATGGTACTATTCTATATTTTGAAGATATGGCTATCGTTCGCTCTTTGCAGGAAAGTTTCCCCACTTATAAAGATAATTTCCCTATCTGGCAGAGCAGACCGATGCTATGCATCAGTTGGCAGTCTGGACCATGCTGGAAGATGCAGGAATGGGGGCGTCTTTGCAACATTATAATCCGCTGATTGATGATGAAGTACGTAAAGCTTGGAATTTGCCTGGTGATTGGAAATTGGTAGCGCAGATGCCATTCGGTGTGCCTGTTGCACAACCGGGCTCTAAGGAAGTGATGTCATTGGATGAGCGTGTTTTTGAATTTACTGATTAAAATTCATGTCTCATCTTTTGGCTTATTAGGGGAAAATAATCATCTTTGTGTGCAATAAAATAAAGATGTGCTATGAAAAAATTATTATCCCTTCCCCCTAATCTGGTGGAATGTTTTCATGATATAGAGAAAGCAGACCGGACAGAGTGGTTTTGTACTTCCGATCCTATAGGCAGTAAGCTGGGATCAGGTGGGGGGACTGCATGGCTGTTGGAGGCTTGTCATCAGAAAGTGACTCCTGACAGCGATTTTCTTACTTGGTTGGGAAAAGAAAAACGTATTTTACTTCATGCAGGCGGCAGAGTCGTCGTTTGCCCGGATATGCGCCATCCGGCAAAATTCTTACCCCCATTCCTGTATTCCGGTGGGCCAGAGGACAACGGCTGTCACAAAATCTGCTTTCCCTCCAGCTCCCTTTATATGAACAAATCATGGAGAAAGCTCCGTCTTCTCTTCATACATTGATTGCAAGTGGGGATGTTTATATCCGTGCGGGCCAACCGCTTCAGACTATTCCTGATGCGGATGTGGTGTGTTACGGTTTATGGGTAGATCCTAATCTGGCAAAGAACCATGGTGTTTTTGTTTCTTCACGAGTCACTCCCGATAAGCTTGATTTCATGCTTCAAAAACCTTCGGTGGAGGAATTGGGGAAATTAATGCAAACCCATCTTTTTCTGATGGATATCGGAATTTGGCTGTTAAGTGACCGTGCGGTTAGTCTGTTGGTAAAACGATCTTATAAGGAAGGAAAACTCTCTTATTATGACATGTATTCTGATTTCGGACTTACATTGGGAGAGCATCCGCGTATGATGGACGATGAGCTTAACAAGCTGAGTGTGGCTATTCTGCCGTTGCCTGGAGGGGAGTTTTATCATTACGGAACCAGTCGTGAACTTATTTCTTCTACATTGGCTGTACAAAATCTGGTAAACGACCAGCGGGAGATTATGCACAAGAAGGTAAAACCGCATCCGGCCATGTTTGTTCAGAATGCTGAGGTAGGTTATCAACTTACCTCACAAAATTCGGAAATATGGATAGAGAACAGTTGTGTAGGAGCAGGATGGAATATCCATCACCAGACTATCATAACAGGTGTTCCCGTTAATAATTGGAACTTGGAGGTTCCGTCTGGTGTGTGTATTGATGTGGTTCCTTTTGGAGAATCGGGCTATGTAGCGCGTCCATACGGCTTCAATGATACTTTCAAGGGATCTTTGGCCAAGGAAGAAACATATTATCAAGGAATGTCTGTAGGTGAGTGGTGTGCTGTGCGCGGCATTTCGGTGGAAGAAATAGAAAACGGTCACGACTTGCAGGCCGCGCGTTTGTTTCCGGTTTGCTCATCTGTAGAGGAATTGGGAGCAGTTATGCGCTGGATGGTTTCTGAACCGGTATTACAGCAAGGAAAAGAAATATGGCAACGCTGTCGTAAATTGTCTGCTGATGATATATCCGCTTATTCTAATCTTTACCGTCTGGCAGAACAGCGTGAAGCTTTCCGGATAAAGAATTGGCCGGCATTGGCGCATAATTATGAACGAAGTGTCTTTTATCAGCTCAATTTGGAGAATGCTGCCGGAGAATTTGCCCGGTATGACCTGTCGTTGCCTGAGCCTTTATCAGAATCGGCTCCGTTGATGACACGTATCAGTGACAATATGTTCCGTGCCCGGGTGCAGCAGCTTAAGGGGCTGGCTTATCGGGAATATGAAAATGAGGCTTTTCGTTTGATGCGCGACGGACTTACTGCTTCGGCTTTAGCCAAGAGGCAGCAACCGCATTTGTCAGTGTACTCTGATCAGATTGTCTGGGGGCGCAGTCCGGTCCGTATTGATCTGGCCGGCGGGTGGACGGATACTCCACCTTATTGCTTGAATGAAGGGGGGAATGTGGTGAATATTGCTATTGAGTTGAACGGGCAGCCTCCTTTACAAGTTTACGTGAAACCTTGTCGGGAATATAAAATAATCCTTCGTTCTATAGACTTAGGCGCTATGGAAGTGGTTACAACTTATGGGGAGGTAAGAGGTTTCATGCAAGTGGGCTCCCCATTCTCTATACCTAAAGCGGCATTGGTGCTGGCAGGTTTCCAGCCGGGCTTTTCCACCGAATCGTATGTTTCACTGGAAGAGCAGTTGAAGGCGTTTGGTTCCGGAATGGAAATTACTCTGCTTTCTGCGATTCCTGCGGGCTCCGGTCTGGGTACAAGTTCTATTCTTGCATCGACTGTGCTGGGGGCAATCTCTGATTTTTGCGGGCTGAACTGGGATAAGAACGAGATATGTAACCGTACGCTTATTCTGGAACAGTTGCTGACTACCGGCGGGGGGTGGCAAGATCAATACGGAGGTGTGCTTCGTGGTGTGAAATTATTGCAGACCCATGCAGGTATGGATCAGAGTCCATTAGTGCGCTGGTTGCCCGATTATTTGTTTACAGGTGGCGAATATCAGAAGTGCCATTTGCTTTATTACACGGGAATTACCCGTACAGCCAAAGGAATTTTAGCTGAAATCGTGCGTAGCATGTTCCTCAACTCCACAGAGCATTTGTCTATACTTGGCGGTATGAAGGGGCATGCTCTTGACTTGTACGAAGCCATTCAGCGTGGGAATTTCGATGAAATGGGGCGTTTGGTTGGTAAAAGCTGGAAGCTGAACCAAGCGTTGGATCCCGCACTAATCCCGAGGCAGTTGAGGCTATCATTCGCCGGATTGATGATTATTGCCTGGGATATAAATTGCCAGGTGCGGGGGGAGGAGGCTATCTTTATATGGTGGCTAAAGATCCTGAGGCTGCTATACGTATTCGAAGTATTCTTGCTCAGAACCCACCCAACAGTTGTGCCCGTTTCGTTGATATGGCTTTGTCCGACAAAGGCTTGCAAATTAGCCGAAGCTAGTTATAACTGAATAGAGTTGGGAAACCAGCCGGGTGATATTTTCTTTAGCAAACTCCGGTTCCATTGCCTTCTCCAGGGTGATGGGGCCGGGGGCTATAGAGAATATACCTTTGAATCCCGCTTTGTTTAATTCCGGCAGGTTTTCTATACTGCCTGCCAGTACAATAACGGGGATATGTTCTTTTTGTGCTTCCTTTAGTATCCTGTATGGAACTTTTCCCATAGCTGTCTGTCGGTCTGCTTTTCCCTCGCCCGTAATAATGAGGTCTGCTCCTTTTATTTTCTCGGAGAAGTCGATGGCTTTCAATAATAATTCTGTTCCCGGTTTTAGCTCTGCGTTAAAAAAAGCCAGCAGTCCGCCACCCATGCCTCTGGCTGCACCTGCACCGGGGGTAGTTCGTGATATCTTTTCCTGTCGTTTTCTTTATAACTTCGGCTAATGATTGCATGCCTTCATCCAGCCTTTGCACCATTTAGGATCGGTTCCTTTTTGTTGTGAA
>ENA-OQER01000326-OQER01000326.1-human-gut-metagenome-genome-assembly--contig:-NODE-326-length-26810-cov-2.022636_pt1 | contig 26810 bp, 33 predicted proteins | sample MGYA00242797_ERZ504639 | MGnify/ENA primary metagenome ERZ504639 (study PRJEB26092, sample SAMD00036306) | human gut metagenome | host: Homo sapiens | study: EMG produced TPA metagenomics assembly of...
TCCCGAGCAACGTATACCTCATTGGAATGATGAACACAGCGGACCGCTCGCTCGCCATGCTCGACTACGCCCTGCGCCGCCGCTTCGCGTTCTTCGACCTCCGTCCCGCCTTCGACACGGAGAGCTTGGACAATGACAAAGAAAAAGGGCGTCAATGTTTAAATTGCTTGAATAAAGATTTGCTGAGTGAAGATGTTATCCGGTTTATAGGGGAAATACTGGGTGAATATAAAAATGCACCAGATTTTGTTAATGGAAATGGAATATAAAGGCAAAAAACTCCGACAATATCTATTTTTCAGATAATGGATGTGTTTTAGTAACCAGTATATTGGATTTATTTCGAAATTATTTTCCGCATCAAGGCAGCACAGAATATGGGGTTTGGAATCTTTTGAAAATCATGTACACAGCAAGAAAGACTTTAGCTGCAACGGATTTAAAAGCTCTGGATCTAAGAAATTGTTCGCTCAATGGTATCGAATTATATGATGCTGATTTATCAGATTCTCTTATCTACCATGAAACTTTATTTCCGAGTGGACATGATGGCGTTATTACAAGAGCATTAATTTCGCCTTCTGGAAAAAATGTTTTTACTGGTGGACGTGATGGAAAGTTGAAATTATGGCATTTGAAAACAGCAAAATGTATTAAAGACGTAAAAAAATATGACTGTCCAATCAACAGTCTTTCTATGTCACAAAATTATATTGCTGTTTCAACAAGTTCATATGTAGAAATCCTTGACATTCATACGTATGAAGTAAAAAGAAAATTCAACGCTTATTATGGGTTATTTAGCCCTAATGGAAAATATCTTCTTTTGTTGTATCATATGAAAAAAGCACGGCTAGTGAGTATAAATGATGGCGAAATTTCTTTGATAAAAAAATTATCACATACTGTCAGGAACTCTTATATAGATGGCATCCCAAATTTCTCAAAGTATGTTTTTTCTCCCGATAGTAATTACTTTACACTTAACGTTTCTTTTCAATCAAAAAGGACTATAGAATTATGGTCCACAAAAAACGGTATGCATATAACTGATATTGACGAAAGTGATTATGGAAACACTGGTATTGCTTTCAGCCCCGATGGAAAATATCTATTGGCTGTAGATTGTTTATCTTATATTATTAAATTGTATGAATTTGATCAGAATACAGGGAATACGCACTTGATTCAAAATGTACAACTTATGAGTGCTCTGGATTACGAAATATCACAAATAACTTGTATTCAATTCGTATCAAATGGACAATATGTGTTAATCGGAAGTAACTATGGAAACCTGTTTCTATGTAACTTTAAAACATTATTAAATTCTCCTCAAGATATTAGTAATAATTGCTGGCACCTGACGGGACATGACGATTCTATAAACAGTATTTCTGAATATGTCCATAATAGTACGAGTTATGTATTAACAGGCTCCAGTGACTGTAAAGTAAAAATATGGAATCTACGAACCAAAAAGTGTATTTCTTTACTACATAAAGGAGATATAAGCTCGACTTTATCTGCTTGTTACATTCTAAATGGAAAATATATTGTTATTTCAGGCAACAGCAGGGAACTGCAAATCTTTGATCCAGCCACGGGTAAATATGTTGATAGAATTGGTACCTTAGAACATTACACATGGAAAGAGACATGGAAAGTATCGTATCATGAAAAAACTAAGCAGCTTGCAGTTGTATTGGATAATGGATCTGTTGCACTGTACCGTTATCTGAATGGCATTTTTGCTCATCAGGAAACAGTAAAAATGATGGATACTTATATCAGCGAATTTAAGTTCAGCCTGATGGTAATAAACTCTTAACGCTTTCTTATCTGGGTGAGTTTTTATGTATCTATGATATCCCATCTAAAAAATTGATTGTTTTGAATAAAATAAGCAGGATATGTACAGATACTATAAAACAAACTCAGGAGATGCCACAAAACACAACGCATTTATCCATAGATTATTCATTCAGGGGAATGGGCGCATCATTTACCCCTGGTGGAGATACCGTTCTTGTAAGTCTGCGAAATGCTGATTCAATAGGATACTTAGATTCCTACACTGGATCATTTAAAAAAATTGACCATGCATATTATGAACCTTATAGAAAAAACATTCTCCACAGGCTTTACAAAGAGTCAGAAAACATTGCAGGAGAACGACCTATGAAACGTGTTGTAGCTATTGAGTACAGCTCGGATGGCAAATATTTATATATTGCTCGAAATGGAGGACGAGTTGAATTATGGAGTACTTTTACCAAAAAGTGTCTTGCTATTTTAAAGGCATTTAATGCGGAGGCCTATAATTTAGCGATATCATCCGATGGTGACTACATTGCTTTTTCAACATGTGGTCCAAATATAAAAATTTTCAGAATGTCTGACATACAGAAACGGATTCTTTTCGACTTATGTTTTTCCGATAATATTAAAGATTGGAAATGCAAATATAACATAAGAGGTGCATGGAGGTTTGAAGATAAGGAATTTGCCAACAAATTTTACCGTTTAATCTACAACACGAAAGAAGGCCATACGCAGCCAATAACAGGAATGGAATTCAGTCCCGATAAACACCAATTATTAACCACTTCCCATGATAAAACTGTAAAAATATGGGATTTAACCTGCGACACAGAAGGAGCAGAAGGACAGTATAACATGTTGCCGCAATGCTTACATTCTATAGAATTCGTACCAGCCTTAAAGTAAAAACACTGTAATCGATAATTTACATGCAGAATCAACCTTAACCGAACATGATTTGAATATGTTGAAGTATATGGGGCTGTTTTTCATTAACAATTATGAGGTAGCACGATATGTTTGAAAAAATAAATTATAATTATTCTTTGAAAGAATTTGAAGATGGTGAAAAATCAGCAATACGGAAGGCAAAACAGGAGGCAGTGAAAGATTTTTTCAGAACCGATACTATTAAAGAGCTTGGTACCGGATCCGGTGGACGGACAATTGTTTATCAAATAAACAACAACGCTGTAAAACTGATCTGCTGTGTTACAAAAAAATGCAATACAAAAAATCTGAATGATGAAATGACCAGGCTGAATGATATGGTGGAAAGGGATATTCGCATTGGCAACAATGTTTTCCGTGAAATATCCAACTGGGCAAAATTAAGAAGTTCTAATAATATTTCCAATATAAATGCCAATATAATCCCCTTTACCGGAACTGCTACACGTCTTTCATGGAAATGCGACAGGTTTAACAGGATCGGCGTAGATTATGCGATTGTAATGCCGCTTGCAAAATGCATGACGGATATGGTTGGTACTTATAAATATCGAAAACAAGCGATGCCTCAAAAAGAGCCAGAAAATCTTGCAAAGATCCTTACTATCGGTATAGACCTTTGTGATGCCCTTATTTGGATACATAAAAATAATTTATTCCATCAAGATATTAAACCTGAAAATATTTTCTGGTTTAATGAACACTATTGTCTTGGTGATTTTGGAATTGCAAGAGAAGAGAATTACCCTCAATTTTTCCAGGAAGGTACCCGGAATTACTGGGCTCCTGAACAGGCAAATGGAAATGCAAGCGTTGACCACCGCTGTGATATTTATTCGTTAGGCCTGGTTCTTTATGAACTGGCAGATACCGTTCCGATTCACAGTCATTATGAGCAGAGAATAGATGATAAAAAACTTCCGGAGCTTGAATCAGAGGTCCCGGAAGGCCTGAAAAAAATTTTGTCAAACGTCTGTGAATATGATCCTGATTTCCGTTACCAGACAGCAGAAGAGATGAAGGAAGATTTGTGTCGGCTGATGAAAAATCCGGATTATGTCCCTGGAGCAACCAGGGATAACTATTATTCTTCCCGAAAAGCAGTGGCACAGCCAGGCAGATCACAGATGTCGTCAGACATTAGTCTCCCATCCCGGAATATTATCCATAGCGGGCTGCGAATTTCCAACGGCAACGTCAGGCAAACAGATTCCTACAACCGGAAACTGCATGGAAAGCCGGAAAATTATGGTATCAAGAAAATCAGAAGCAAGGCCGTCGTTTTGCAGATCTTGTTATTAATAAGAAAATTATGCCATTATCAGTCCATTCTTCCCATATGACTGTTTTTCCAATCCGCGTATCTGCTGATCCAGAAGATACTACTGATGTGAAACCGTTGTCCGAAATTCTTGCCCATAAGGAAACTCTTCATAATATGTATCTGATTGGAGAGGGCGGTATAGGGAAAACCACTGCTCTAAACTCTATTATGGAAGACACCTACAGGGATAATGCCTACCACCCAGAAGAAAATGGAAAAAACATAATTCCTTTATTTGTTGAACTTTCCAAAGCCCCGGCAGACTACTGCAGCGCGTATCATGCTTCCCATTCGACTTTTATTCAAAGGTATCTGTATATGCTGCTTGGCTCTGTGGACAAACGATACCTTCTTTCTGAAAATGCTGAAGAATGTCACGAATCATGGAAAGAGAAGATACTTCCATCCTGGAAAGTGTTGAGCAGCTTCTGCGTGCCGGTGAAGGTCATACGCAGTATCTGTTACTTTTGGATGGATTAAATGAAGTGTCAAAGAAACAGCTGTCTACAGAAGAAGGCAAGTATCTGGGAACTCCTTCAGAATTGATTGTTGAAGAAATCAAGGAACTTTTAGAAAAGCATAAGAATATCACAGCCATTATTACCAGCAGCTGATGAAACACTGCCTGCTCTGGATGATTTCTTTAAACGCCTTTATTTAACAGGACTCAGCCTGATATGATAGAAAATTATTTAACATCCTATGGCATTTCTTTTGATGAAATTAAAAACAACAGCCGCCTCATGAAAACTTTGAAAGTCCCATTATTCCTGAAGTTTTACAGTCAGTTATATGATCATGGAGATGTCTCTACCCCTGGAGAAATTTTATATTCCTTTTATAGTGAATGTGGTCTAAAATACACAGCCCGTAACCGCATCATAGAAATAAGTGCGGATCATAAAAAAAGCTGGAGATAGTTATAATACCAATTGTATTGACAAGAAAATGCAATGGTTCATCCTGGACTTCCTGCTGCCGGAACTGGGATGGTATATGGAAAAAATGATCTGTATACAGTTGACCTTTCCACATTCAAGCGAGTGATAGATTCTGTCCTAAAGGGAGAGAAGGAAACAGATATCTGTGGTAAATATGGCAGAATGTATTTCAAAGATTATCTTTCAGGAGAAGATGCTGTTCCAAATACAAAAACCTATGCAGAACAGATGCTTGATTTAGAAGAGCCTATGCATGACTATGCAGCAGTGATTGCAAGATACTGCGTGTATTCTTTAGGCATATTATATGCCACTGACCAAAACTACAGCTTTATTCATCAGCACATCAGGGATTTTTTTTGCTGCGATGAAGATTATTACAGATATGAAAATGGCTGTATTCATTTCAAAAAATGGTTTAAATCAAGCAGCCTGCTTGCAATATTTAATGAATATTAATGACAGCCTGCTCAGCCAAAGTGTTATTCATTATATTGGAGAGATAGCGAAAGAGCATCTTAATCTTCCTGAAAAAAATGGAAAAGAATGGAAAGATATCACGCCTGCTAATGGAATTCGGGCTTTAATAATCAACGTAATAAATTTGTATCGTAATTATTTTTATCCAAATAATGACGTGGTCGGATATGGCGTGAAAAATTTATTAAAAATCATATATTATTCCAGGCATACTCTGAATGGATTAGATTTGTCCTGTCTTGATTTACGTAACTGTTATTTCAATGATATTGATATAACGACGTAAATATGACTGGGTGTCTTGTTAATTCTAATAATTTGGTTTCAGAAATTAATTGTGGGGAAATTTATAAAACTGCTTTTTCAAAATCTGGTGATTACGTTTTTATAGCAGGAGAAGATGGAACGCTGTCTCTATGGCACCGCAAAACTTGCACTTACATCAAAACGATAAAAAAATATCGTGCCACAATATATAACCTTTCTACAAGCGAGAAGTATATTGCAGTTTCTACCCGTAAGAAAACTGAAATTTTAGATATCCATACTTTCGAGGTTGTAAAAAAGGTTTAATTCATACAATGCTGTCTTTAGCCCTGATGGAAGATATCTTGTTTTGGCATTTTATAAAGAAAAAAGCCAGATTGTATGATACAGCAACTTTTAAAAATTTTTATGTACTAAACTATACGGCATATCATTATATAAGCGATTTTTGCAGAGGCTTCGATCTCCTTTGTTTTTCATCAGATAATGAGCACTTTGCTATGGCAACAAGAAAGAGGTTTTTATTAAACGGAATATCGGACAAAGTCCTCACGATCCAAGTATGGAACATCAACATAAGAACTTCTTTTCAAATTGAATTAGAACATTATGCGTTGAGCAATGAAATTGTAAGCATGGATTTTTCTAATAAACACAATCTACTGGCGGTCACAACAATGGAATGTGGCACAATACACGTTTTTTCAATATCAGATGATTGGGAAAAAGCAGTATTGTTGCATTCTATTAATCTTGATGCCAAAGGATTTATTTCTTCTGCAAAGTTTGTTCAAAATGACTCTGTTATTGCAGTTTCTTTTGCAAGTGGTCAACTAATTTTTCTGGATTATGATGATTACGATAAGAACCACGAACTGCGCTTTTTAGAAAGGGAAGAACACATTGCGAGCATTTCACATACTACGAAATTTCAAAACGCAAACTCATCATACCTTATAACAGGATCAGCAGATCATAGTGCCAAATTATGGGATACAAAAAAAATGCAATGTATTGGAACCTTTAATAAAATGGGTTTCCAGGGTATAGCGTCAGCTCTTTTTATAAAAAATGGAAAATATATTGTTACTAGTGGAAGAACTAATAGTATTTTAATCTGGGATTCCAAGTCAGGGAAATGTCTAAAAACAATTGACAATTTTCCATTATGTACTTCAAACATGGCATATCATGAAGCAAAACAACAGCTGGCAGTTTCTCTTATAGACGGAAGAGTTTTTTTTGTATGAATTGAGTGTGATTCACTGAAAGCGAATTACCTGTATACCTTTTTGGATGCATGATGCCGCAATACTTAGATTGACATATAGTGCAAATGGAGATTATCTGCTAGGAATTGGATATAACAAACATATATCATCTGTGGCAATATATAATTTTGATAAAAAAAACAAAATTAAATTAGCTGGAGATAAAATGGGTATAATCTGCGCTACATTTTATGATAGTGCTGGAAAAACTATTCTGGTAGGAACTTTCTGGTTCCTTAGAAATATATTCTTCAGATACCGGAAAATTTATAAAAACGATGACTTGCGATTTTACTTCACCTTATTACGAATCTAAAAGACATCAATTATTTCAACACAATGAAAAGTGTACAATCGCAGTTCATGTTGATTTTAATAATGATTTTTTTATATTTAGTAGAAAATATGGCATATTTAGAAGTGTTAAACAGGAACACTGAACAATGCTTAGCCGTATTAAACCGGTCCTATTGCAATGGCATCTATGGGACAGAAATATTCACCAGCAAACAAGGCAATTATATTACTTCAACTACTAGAACCCCAAATATAAAAATATATCGAGCAAACGACTGGCAAACTACATATAGGATATTAGGCTCATGGAAAAAAGAAAATTCTGGAGTTATAAATATGATACATTGTTCTCATTATAAAAAATATAATGGCCATCAAAATATTATAACATATGTGGATTTTGCCCCACAAGAAGATAGAATAATAACGGCATCTGCCGATGGAACTGTAAAAATATGGAAATTACCGCATCCAGAGGCAAATAAATCGATGATATTAACCCCCATTTGTACATTGCATTGCGTTCCGGGATTAAAAATTCAAGGTTTAAAATTAGAAAAACTTCACTCTGAGTCAAACTTGTCAAATGAGGATAAAAGTATTTTCAAAACATATGGTGCAATCACGGATGAAAAATAAAAGTATCCGTTGGCAATGGTTCTTCAAGAACAGCGCAATCCCCATGTTTATAAAATTTCATGACACGGGGATTGCGCCTTAACAGGAACCATTGGATATTCCGTGTTCAAAATTCATCCAACGAAGTCCAAAATGGATTATACATCTTTTTGGTTGACTTTTCCTTTTGGTATAAATCAATCTTTTCTAATGTTCTGTTTTTCCAACAATAATAGCACAAACAAATGATATCTAATATGAAAAGCATCAGAAAGTGCTCGGGATCTTTTATAAAAAGAATTATAAGCATGAAAATCCCAAATCCAACAGAAAATTTGTCCCATATAAGAGACGATTCCAACGCATTTATTTTTTCTGGTGTATTTTTTTCGCATAGTTTCTCATTGGCTGCGAAATTGCGTTTAACTGTTCCAGCTTATCCCATATTTTAGTTGCTTCCATTCTGCTTTTTGCTGTCAAATGGTAATCGGTTAGATCAGAAGTAATGGAAAGCAGCATAATAGTATATGGATCAGGATCCGTGGGATGAATATCGGACAGATCTTTGGCAATCGTGTAAGCACGATCATAGTTTTTCATTTTTAAATGTTCTCCTGCCTGCGAAATGCGGGCAGCATATTTATAGGTCGCTTTGTCTGCAATCCTTTCAGAAAAGACAGTATCACAGTATGTACAGCGATACTTTCCATTTTCAAATACAATTTTGTTTCCACCGCAATTTGGACATTTCTGTTCATACATAGTATCACCTGCTAGACTTTAGATTATTTGCTGAGCATCTCTTTCTTTGGAAAATCTGATCTTTCGACAACACCTTTCTCTTGGTCAAATTTCTCCATCATGATCCGCATGCTGTTGTTCAGTGAATAAATGTTGCTTTTCAGGATGGAAAAGGAATTGGTATAATCTGGATAATAATTCTTGCAATAGGAAGCCATCGGGATCAGGAAGTCATCTGTCTCCTTGATGTACTTACGCATCCGTTCAAAGGTAAACGTATACAGGCTGGTGCTGTTATGCAGGCGGTCACTAAGTTTGATCAGAGATGCCTTACAGTTTCGCTCAATCTTTTTAAAATACACGCTTAGCTCGTATTCATCCAGCCCGGATTCCTTGGTCAGAAGTGTAATAATATCCAGTACCTCCTGGGAAAGATGGTACTCCGTAATCAGTTCCCGCCCTTTCAGAGGGAGCTTATCGCTGCAGTCTTCCAGCAGATCATGCAGCAGGGCAGCAGCAAGCGTTGTATCATCGTCAATCCCATAATTGATTAACGTACTGCAGACTTTTAACGGATGGACGATGTACGGCATTCCATCCTTCCGGTACTGGCCATTATGGAAATGTCTTGCCACTGCCAGCGCGATCAGTGTCTGCTTCAGGTTTTTTGCTACTGCAAATCCTTTGATAAACATGTATGATTTGATGTACTTTTCTGTATCCACTTCGTTATAAGTTTCAACCAGTGGAATAATGTTTTCGTTTCTTCTGCATTTCGATTCCTCCTTATCTAAACCACAATAGTAATCTGTACTATTCTTATACCACACATCCAGATTTCTGAATATCCACCCTTTCGTAACGTACTGACACCCCATTTTCCCTCTGCTCTTTCGCAACGTATTGACATTGAGTTGCCCCAGTCCTCATGTTATGCTCATATTATCAAATCAATGGAATATCCTCGCATAAAGGCTATTCCGGGAAATAAAACTAGGGAGGAAACCACTATGAAATATGTTGTTATCGATCTTGAAATGAATCCAATTGCTTCTGTCTACAAGGCAGAGCGCACAACCTGCAAACTCGAAGTAATTGAAATTGGCGCTGTCCTGCTGGATGAGAGTACCAGGAAATTGGCAGTTTTGTCACTCTTGTCAAACCATATTTCAATTCCCGCATTGAAAAAAGATACGAAAAACTGACGGGAATTAAAACATCCATGGTGGAATCGGCACCTTATTTTGATGATGCCTTACATATGTTTTTTTCCTGGTGCAACAGTATCCAGGGTGAAATTCAGATCATCCAGTGGAGCGATAATGATTTTGCCCAGATTTCAAAGGAAATCCAATTAAAAAATATCTCTTTATCCATTCAGGATAAAAAATACATTGACACTACATGGTTTGATTTTCAGGCTGAGTATGGATCCACCTTGGCCTGGAACACAATATTTCCTTAAAAGACGCGGTCATGTACGCAGGAGAAGACTTCTGCGGACGCCAGCATGATGCCCTTGTGGACGCAAGAAATACAGCGGGGTTATTTGGAATTGTGCGTGATGAAGCCAAATGCCAGAAAACACTCCAGCATGTCATTGAAGCGCTGAAGCCTAAGGATGATTTCTCTTTGGTGATCTGTTTGATTTTTCTAGCACTGTCATTCTTCTGCTTAATGTTTTCAGCAGATGAGAAAAGGAGAGTGAACCATGAGTGATTACTTATCCCGCTGGGAGGGGGAAACGAAATAGGCGCATCAGCCTATTACCTCTCCATCGAGGTATACATATTCTTTTGGACTGCGGAGCCAGGCTGAAAGGAGATGAGTTATACCCAGATTATGAGAGGCTTCTGTATGAACTGAATGATTATTCTGATCTTGACCTGATCCTCATCAGTCATGCACATTATGACCATATCGGATCCATCGCAAGGATTGCCTCCCTTGCCCCGAATGCAGAGATTATAACCACAGAAGCCTCAAAAAGGCTGATTTATACGCAGCTTCTGGAGTTCGGACGTATATCCGGGCGAAAAGAAATTGACAAGATCAAAAATGAGCGTTACCGGAAAGCACAGATCCTTATGGAACGTATCCATACCCGACCTGTTGCAAAACCATTTCTCATCCATGGATGTAAAATTACTCTGCTGCCAGCCGGACATATGCCAGGGGCAGTTATGATCCATCTGGAAACCGGGCATCATGATATTCTGTATACCGGGGATTTCAGTTTAGCTTCCATGTTTGGGGTAAATGGCATGCGCCTTCCGGAACAGCTTCATCCAAAAACTCTTCTGATCAACATTCCGAATGCTTATCAGAAAGAGGATACGTGGGAAAACCTGTTCAGTGAAGGCACTCCCACGGACTTACCGGCTTCCTATTCCGGACTAAAAGATATCATTCAGGAACACAGAAAACTCGGAGATGGCATCTATCTTGTTTCGAGAAGCATACCGAAACATCTGGATCTGTTTTACTTCCTGAGTTCTGTTTTTCCTGAACTCCCTGTCTACCTGGAACCAAAGAGCAGGGCAGTGGCAGACATTCTTTCGGACATGGGATATCAGATATACACCCCAAACATTCATATCACTGAAAACATACCGACAAAAAACTGTATTGTAGTTGGCCAGGAAGCAAAACGGACAGGATGTGTTTCCATCCCCTTTGACAACTATAGTCTTCATGCATCAATTCCGGAAACACTTTCATTCATCCAGTATCTTATGCCGGATTTCATGTATGTACTGCACACCCGTCCCGTGAAAGAAAAGATACCGCTCGCTCACGCTGTAAAAAAACTGCAGCCCACGCTCAACGCAGTACAGTCTGTGAACGGTGAAAAATATTATTTAAAGAGGACAAAGAAAATGAAATACGATCAAATCTACCGTTCCGTAATGGAAGAAGAACTCGAAATAGCAGAAAAGCAGTTGTCTGAATACCGAAGAGGACGCATAAATCCACTTTTGAATGGATTGCCATTTATGGGAGCCTGCTGTATCCGGGACTGCATCCACACGATGCTTATTACAAACTTCAGGATTCTTTTGTGAAAGAGTCTGGCATTACCTATGATGATTACCGTACTGCTTTACATAATACAAATCTTGACAGTGAAGACCGCAGAAGATATGTGCTCGGTTTTGTAGAAAACCAGATGGCTGTATTAAAGAAAGCTCTTGACGGAAATATGGACGCTATATCCAATTTCTCCGAACTCACAGAAAACCTGAATCTGCGCGACCGCCAAAAATGGAAAACTCTATTTTTATTGGAAAAGTACATGGTTATTTTCATGATTATGGCTGATCCAGATCTGAAAGATGACAAATATCTGCCTGTTGCATTTACCTTCGGGGCCCGCTACTGTGACAGACTGCTCAGGAACCTGCGTGGACAGCTGCTGAAAACAGTGGCATGAAGCGGAAAAGAAAATCTGCCAAAGATGTCCTCAGGAAACAGAGCATGTGCTTTCTGAATCTGCCAAAGCGGAAGGGATGGCTTCCGGAGATAAATACGAGCAGCTTCAGTTCAAATACGATAACTGCAGAAATTCCCTGGAACTGGTACAGGCCATGCTGGATGAATTAAATGAAACCATCGATGAAACCGCAGCAGAAGCAAAAGACGCGGCCATTGCATCTTTTTATACCAGCATGAACTCCGAATCTTACGGACATCTTCTGGACAGTATTGAACTGGTGGACAGAAGACTCGCCGCATTAAAAGAAAACAAAGTAAAAATCCCGCCGCAAGTTCTTCCACTGACAATTGTATTCAAACAGCTGCTTCGTTTTATCAAAGACAGCGGCATTCACCCACTTGACTCTACCGGACGTGAATTTATGGCAGAAGCAGAGGATCTGTCCGGATACACCTACATCGGAGAGCCATTCAGCTATGAAGGAGAAAAGAAATCTGTTACCGTAGAAAAACCTGGATGGAAATATGGAAATACCATTATTTCCCTTCCAACAGTACGCGAAAAAGAAGAATAGGAGAATCGATTATGTCCGAAAAACAATATTACACTGCCATTGATCTTGGAACGACTAATTCCGTTATCGCTTATGGAAACATGCAGAATAATACCATGAAACCAATCGTACTGGAGCTTGACCGCAAAAACGATACAGGAAGCAAGTCAAGAAATCCCCTTCTTCCCTCCGTTGTATTCTATTACAAGAACAGTGACGGAAAAATGACTGCCGATATCGGAGATTATGCGAAAAGCAGATACGGAACCCGCAGCGGCTATGTATGCAAGTCCGTAAAATCATTAATGGGTACCAGCGACCAGGTACCCCTTGTTGATGAAATCCCGGACAAGACCCCTTCTGATGTTTCCGCACAGATTCTTTCTTTCATGATCAATTCTGCCAAAAAGCGGCTGTTTCAGAATGAACTAAGTGATGTTATTATAACCGTACCTGCTTCCTTTGATTCAGACCAGTGCCAGGCTACTCTCGATGCCGCACGGAAGGCGGGAATCAATGTGGAAAATCTGCATGATGTCCTGCTTTATGAACCTAAGGCAGTATTTATGATTTCATGCGGATGCAGGAATGCGGGGAGATTCCTTCTGACCTGCTGTCGCTGGATACAGAAAAGAACGTCCTTGTATTTGACCTCGGAGGCGGAACCTCGATGTTACAATCCACCGGGTAGGTTATACAGAAAAAGGGATCCTTAACATCAAGGATCTGGCGATCAGCAGATATACGCTTCTTGGCGGTGATAATTTTGATGAACTGCTGGCCGCAGATATGTTAAAACGTTTGAAGATAGCAATGGTATTAAAGTAAGCATTAAACGAAAAGAAGAGGTCATGTGCAAATTAAGAAAACTGGCTGAAAAATTAAAAGTAGACCTGTCCCAGGCCTATGACAGTGCCAGAATGTCTGACATTGACCTTCCAGAAGATTATGAACTGGAAGTTATGGACATTGATCTTTATGATTCTTATGCTTATGCCGATACTTATACCAGATCGGATGTAGAAAGGATTGTATCCCCACTTATGGGATATAAGTATAAGCTGGAGGATGCATCAAAAATCCAGCATATGGCGGAAAGGGACGTAAATAACATCATCTACCCTGTTCTTGATGTCATCGATAAATGTGGGAAAGATACAAAAATAGACGCGGTTATTTTAAATGGAGGCATGACCAAGTTTTATCTTATCCCAAAACGTTTAAAGGATTTCTTCGGGTTCGAACCACTGACAACCAGTGATCCCGATTTATCCGTAGCAAGGGGAGCTGTATATTACCATTACTGCCTCCACAAATATAATGTACGTAAGCTGGAAGATCCATCATCTTCTGAAAAAACAAACGTATGCACCAGTGCTCTGCATCCAGGCATTGCATTTAATACCAGCACCATTTTAAACGATACCATTAACCTCGGATTACGAGGTGAGTATGTAAGCCAGCTAATTCCGGCAGGTACTGAACTTCCTTATAAATCGGAAGAAATCCGTGACAAGTATAAACTGGATAAGGCAACAAGCTCCCTGGGTATCGAAATGTTCCTCGGACGTGGTAAAACAAAGAACCTCCCAAATCGCAGGATAGCTACAAGGACAGTAAAATTCGGCAGGAGTTATCCGGCAGATACTCCTATCAGTTTTCAGATCTACATTAACCCGCTGCGAATGATGACCATGGAAGCCTGGATCACCGGACAGCCTGAAACAAAGAAAACAATGGAAATGGATATGGCGTCCTTAAAACGTACAGAAAGAACATCCAAAAATATCAGTACCGTCGAGAAAATAAAATTAAACCCCAAAAGCGAACTGAACGAACTGCGGCTCTGTCTGATAGGAACAAGAATAAACTCGGACATGAATTGAATCCGCAGCTATCCAGAGCCTTGGAAACCATTGGTCAGGCATCTAATCCTGAAGATTTCTTTGAGCCATGCATGGATATCGCGAAAACCTGCAAGCAGTCGGACCTCATGCTGGCATATATCTATATGATTGCAGGAATGTTCAAGGATGGCTGGAACGACCAGCAGAAGAGACAGGTGCTTTCCTATGCCAGACAACATTTTTCCCCATATGCTTCCGCAATCAAACAGAACTACTATGTACTGCGAAGGGCCCTGGAAGTCATCGGACAGTTCGGGAAAAACTTTGCTGATTTCTGCACGGAATATATGGGTCGGATTTACGGTGACAGTACCCAGTTCAAAAATGTCATCCTGCAGATGGTGATCCGCTATGAGCACGACGACAAAAAGGTAGCGGAATTCCTGAACAACTATTTCCAGACAGCAGATTTTAACCAGTGGATCGCTTCCCTTATGGCTGACCGCTTCGGCTCCGGTACTTCTATGGAAAACCAGAAGTACCTGGTGAAATTCATCAAAACAATCACGCCATGGTTATCTCTGGAAGACGAGAACGGTACGGATAAATTCACTGCACTCCTTATTGCAGAACTCTGTACCAATCAGGCTGATAATCCTATCTGTGCGGACAGCTATACCATGAAACATACATGGTCTGCAATCAAAAATTACCTTGCTAAAGAAGACGATCCCATGTTTGTTTCCACGGTAACCGATCTGTGGAATGGAACAGCTCTCAGCTTTGAGGAGACGAGCGTTCTCAACGAACATCTCGCCTGCAACTAATATCTTATGAAAGCAGACATTGTATTTCTTAATGTATTGACATCGAAATAACAAAAACTTCTATAGTATACTTTTATCGTGAAGAACCCCTGACTTCAGTCATGGGTTTCTTCACAGGTACCATTAAGTATGCTGGCATGATTTGTAACTGTAAACCCAGTAAATGTCATAAGGAGAAGAGTATATGATTGAAAAATTATTAAAAGCTATCAGTTGAATGATGAGGATTACACGGAAGAGACGGAGGATACAGACCACAAGGGTCATTTTTTTACAATACTGATCCTTGCGGTTATATTTATAAGTATTGCTGTGGCCGGATATTTTTATATGAGTAACAGTATGAAATACCAGTATGACGATTCCATGACCGTTTCCCAAAATGGAACCCGCATTGTATTTGATAATGACGGAGCGTATTTAATGAGAGGGAAAAGGGTATTGTCCGATGTTTACAGGGCAATCGAAAAGGATCCATTTTCCGATTATTGCCGTGTTATAGATAATGAAGGCTGATCGGATTTATCTCAAAGACGGACGGGAAAGTAGTTATTAAACCAAAATATACAGACGCTTCGCCCATGTCAGACCACTCATCCTGTGTCAGTGAAGGAAATGGGTTTTATTTTATTTCTGAAGACAGAAGTTATATGACCGGTACCTATGAAGAAGCCAATCCATTAGAACGTAATGGAACAGTGGCGAGAGTAAAGACATCTGAGGGATGGGCAATTATTGACAAAAATGGCACCGTGCTTATTGACAAGTGTGAATCAATCGGCAGGCTTCCGTTCATCGCATCCACGGGAATGGCAGTACGAAATGGACATGTATTACTGCTTCAATATTCAAATGAATCGGATGAAACTGCTTCCGTGCAGGTTATCAAAGAATTTGAAGAGTTCTCTGAGATCTCAGGAGGGTATCTCGAAGAATTTGTTGTTGTAAAGGGAAAAAATGGATATGGAGCTATCGATTTTAATGGAAACATCATTATGCCGGCAGTATACGAGTCTTTAGATTGGGACAGCTACAAAATTCAGGGTGAAGTCTTTAAAAAAGAGATCATTTTTAAAGGAAAAAGAAAAATGGAAGATTCGATGTAATGGACTGGAATCCAGAAAAAGCGTAAATCTGTATATACAGACAATTTTTACGGACCTGCTTTCGTGGCGGGCCCTTTTTTTATTTTTTCTTATAAAAATTCGCCAGAGAATGCCGGAAATGACATATTAGAAATAAACTGAAAAAATATGGAGGTATTCCCATGGCATCTAATCTTAACGATGCATCATATTGACACAGAATGTTACTGCGTGATAAAGTTAACTTGTCAATGAAGGGGGCATTCTGTGTTACTTTAAAGGAGGATCACAATGCAAGTATCATTGACAGATTATAATGTATTTGAAAAAAATGGTTCATGGAACCATATTGAAAAAAAATCAATGCAAAGACATACTCAATTGAGTATGACATTAAAACCGGATTTCAGTCAAAAGAGGAAGCATCTGAAAGCTATTTTATTTCAGAGGAGATTTACAGGAAGGCAATTTCCCGTATCAAGAATCTTACCCAGAACTCCTATACTTTTGCAGAATATCTGCAGTACTGGCAGGAACATTACCTGACAGAGTTTACAGACAGCAGCAACCAGCTAAAGTATTTCTGGGTAATTTACAAAATAATTCTGCCCAAAATTCGCAGAGATGTTCTATTAAGTATGCTGACAGACACATTTGTAAATGATTTGCTTTCCGAATGTAAAAAGTACAGCAACAGTTCCGGCGAGATGACTTATAAGGTTCTGCGTGTCATTTTAAAAGAAGCAGAAAGAGTGGTTTCATATCGCCAAAAGTTCTTCTGGGAATAAAACCTTGTTGTTCAGGCAGAAAAAAAATGGATCTATACACCAAAGAGCAAATAAACTCTTTTGTTCGTACCGCTAAGGTTTATCATACTTGTTATTTTGAAATCCTGCTTGCTTTGGTATGTGGGCTGAGAACGGGTGAAATCTTAGGTCTAAAATATTCCGATTTCCACAAAAAATCCCGAACCCTTACAATACAGCGGCAGTATACCAGGATTATCATTACGAAAGTAAAGGATCCGACAATGACAAACAGGTTAAAAGTTTATCCTTCTGAAAGACCTTCAAACCGCCGAAAACCTTAAACAGTAACCGGTGTCTCATAGTTCCATCTGTTATTTTTGAGGAATTAAAAATCCGCAGGGAAGAAAATGAACGTATCATTGCAAAGACTGAAAATCGTGACTTCAAGGATTATGTTTGCCTTGGAATGTATGGGCGGATAAAAAGTGGTGCAACACTTAATACAGGAATTAATGCTATCACCAAATCCTGTAATCTGCCTCACATTTCCATGCACACACTAAGACACATGTGTGCAACTGCATTAATTGAGATGGACATTCCTATGGAGAAGATTTCGGAAGTACTCGGACACAAAAATATTAATACAACCTTTGATATTTACTGCGGTATTATGGATGCCCAAGATCAGATCAAGACAATATATCTCATACCATGGATCCTGCCATCGCCCTGACAAACAGTGGAGGTGGAAAATAATGCATGTAAAAGAAATAACAAGTCCGGACGTAAGGGAAACATTCTTTTACGGAAGATTATTTCATGGAAATTTAATGACAGTATTGTATACTTGAAGTCAAGAAAAAAATACTGTTACAGGGTAACGTTTACCTTTGAATCTGGAGATCAGGCGGATTATCAAAAGGTGGGTTTGACACAAAAGCAGAAGCTTCCAAGGCAAGGGAAATTGTAATAGCACAGTTATATAACCAGGAATTTTTTCCATATGATTATACAGTAAAAGAGTTTTTTGATTACTGGCTGTATTATTATATGATTGACACAAAAGATATTGCATATAACACATTTATGTCTTACCGAAATATCATCTATAATTACCTGATTAAGGCAATCGGTAATAAATACCTCCGCGATTTAAAAAGTGATGACTTTATCAAGGGACTTGATACCATTAAGTCTCCTGATATGCTGAGAGTTGCTTACGGAGTATTATCTGGTTCGTTTAAGTATGCCCGGATAAACGGTTATGTTTCCAATAACCTCGTGGATTCTGCAATCACTCTTCATAAAGCCCAAAAAAGAGGAACCAGAAGAGAGTATGCCAAAAAGCAGAAAAAAGAATTTCAGAAGAAACTAGCAGACCGTTCAAACGTCTATTCTGTAGAACAGGTATCCATGCTTTTATATACCTGCAAAACAGAAGAACCGCATATCTTTATGGCTATGCTACTTGCTGTTACAACTGGATTGAGAATTTCAGAAACGATTGCTGTCAAGTATCAAAACATTGATTTTATGAACAACAAGCTTTATGTAGAAAGCCAGTTGGGACGCACAATTACAAATGACGGTGTCCCAGGACAAAGCTTATTAACGCAGGAAAAATGTACCAAAACTCATAATAGCGTCAGAGAAGTGCCTTTAGCCGACTTTGTAATTGATGAAATCATTCTTCAACGCAGACATTATAATGAACTAAAAGAGTATCTGGGAGACGATTTCCATGACCTTGGATATCTTATATGCCAGGACAATGGTCTACCATGGAACAGAAGTTTTAAAGACAAACCATATAAAAGAGTTGTAAAAAAATGCGGGTTCCGCTTTATTGAATGGAGAAAACTACGAACAACATATGCTACAATACTTTCCCAGTATCATGTGAGCATGAAAGCAATTTCAACCAGCCTTGGGCATTACAGCTCTGATTTTACAAAAGAGATTTATGTAAAATCGAAAATGAAAATGGTTAATCTTGCTTCTATGATGCAACCGTTTGTGGACGAAGTCATTCCTGAATCTAAAAATGCTCATTCACTGGATATGCCGGATATAGCAGGGTATTATGACATATAATCTTGAATTTACCTGTTGATGTGTTTATAATAGCGAAAGATATATGTCAAATTTTCACCCTACATGGCACTAAGTTTTTAAGGAAGTTATTTTCTGACAGGAATTGTTTTTTCGTGCTTGTAGGAAACGAAAAATCCCTTGTAAATACTGGTTTTTCATAAAACATGATGTTTATTGTCAAGTAGTTGCAGAAAACCCATTTTTTGACCAAACGCCCTGAACGGCCTTTTTTCAGAGGGTTTTCAGTAGGTTAAAATGACATATTATTTTTAATATGAGTTATATATTGTACAGACTGCTTACTAATTCGACTGGTTTGTACAATGTGCACAACTAAAGAAAGGAAAATTATGAGAAAACTAGCATTAAGTGATGAAATATTGCTAAAAGTAGACAAAGCTGCCCGCTATATCGGCGGTGAAGTCAACTCCGTAATGAAAGATAAAAATGCGGTAGATATCCGTTTCGCAATGTGTTTTCCGGATGTCTACGAGATCGGAATGTCAAACCTGGGCATGATGATCCTCTATAACATGTTCAACCAGCGTGAGGACGTATGGTGTGAGCGGCTCTTTTCCCCATGGCCGGATCTGGATAAGGTGATGAGGGAGAAGAAGATCCCGTTGTTTGCACTGGAATCCCAGGAGCCCATCCGGGATTTTGATTTTCTTGGAATTACGATCGGGTACGAGATGTGCTATACCAATATCCTCCAGGTACTGGATCTCAGTGGTATCCCGCTGAAAAGCGCAGACCGTGGTGAGGATTTCCCTATTGTGATCGGTGGCGGTGCCTGTGCGTATAATCCGGAGCCACTGGCACCTTTTTTGATATGTTTTATATCGGAGAAGGTGAAACGGTTTATGATGCACTTTTTGATGCGTACAAGGCCAATAAAAAGGCTGGTGGCAGCAGGAAGGATTTTCTCCTGACAGCAGCTAAGATTCCTGGAATTTATGTTCCGTCTCTCTATGAAGTTACCTATAAAGAAGATGGTACGATCGCATCCTTTGCACCGACGGCGGATGGTGTTCCTGAGAAGGTCCAGAAACAGCTGATCATTGATATGGAAAAGGAATACCGGGCTGTGGAGGCGCCGGTTGTTCCTCACATCAAGGCAACACAGGATCGTGTAACTCTTGAGATCCAGAGAGGATGCATTCGAGCTGTCGTTTCTGCCAGGCAGGTATGATCTACCGTCCGACCCGTGAACGTGATGTGGAGACTTTGAAGGAATCGGCGCGTACCATGCTGAAAAATACAGGACACGAAGAGATTTCCCTCAGTTCCTTAAGCTCCAGTGACTATTCCCAGCTGAAAGAGCTGGTGAATTTCCTGATCGAAGAGTTTCATGGAAAGGCTGTTAATATTTCCTTACCATCTCTCAGGATCGATGCGTTTGCACTGGATGTTATGAGTAAAGTGCAGGATGTAAAGAAAAGCAGCCTGACCTTTGCTCCGGAGCTGGTTCTCAGCGACTTCGTGACGTTATCAACAAAGGACTGACAGAGGAAGTGATCCTCATGGTGCAGGCGAAGCGTTCAAGGGCGGCTGGAATCAGGTGAAGCGTTTACTTTATGCTACGGTCTTCCCACAGAAACAGAAGACGATATGAAGGGAATTGCTCATCTGGCACAGAAGATCGCAGAGACCTATTATGAAGTGGTTCCGAAAGAACAGCGTAAAGGTAAGGTACAGATCAACGTCAGCACTTCTTTCTTTGTGCCGAAGCCATTTACCCCATTTCAGTGGGCACCAATGTATACAGAGCAGGATTTTGTGGAAAAAGCCAAGGTGGTTAAAAATGAAGTCCGTGCCCAGCTGAATCAGAGAAGTATCCGTTATAACTGGCATGAACCGGATGTAACAGCTCTGGAAGGATTTCTCGCACGTGGGGACAGGCGATGTGCGGACGTGATCCTGAAGGCTTATGAAAAAGGTGCTTTACGATGCCTGGACAGAAAATTTTGATTATGATATCTGGAAGGATGCTATGGCTGAATGCGGAGTGGATATGACATTCTACACACTTCGTGAAAGAAGCCTGGAATGAGATCCTTCCATGGGATTTCATTGATACCGGTGTCAGCCGCAGATTCCTGGAGCGTGAATGGCAGCGTGCAAAAGAGGGTGTTGTGACAGAAAACTGCCGTCAGAAATGTTCCGCATGTGGAGCTATGAAATTTAAAGGAGGTGTCTGCCTTGAAGGTAAGAATTAAATTCAGCAAAGAGGTCCTATGAAGTTTGTGGGACATCTGGATACCATGCGTTATTTTCAGAAAGCGCTTCGTCGTGCAGAGCTTCCGGTAGCGTTTTCCGGCGGGTACAGCCGCATATGATCATGTCTTTTGCAGTTCCCCTTGGAGTAGGATGGAGAGTCTCGGAGATTATTTTGACCTGGAAATGGCAGAAGATATGCCTACTGCAGAGATCGCAGCCCGTCTGGAGGGACAGATGGCAGAGGGGATGCATATCGTAAGTGTTCGCAAGGTAGAGGATGGGAAAGCGGGTAAAGCGATGGCGTTGGTGGCAGCAGCAGATTATCTTGTGGAGTTCCGTCCGGGCAAAGAGCCTTCTATCGACTGGAAAGGACAAGTGAAGGAATTTCTGGCACAGCCGGAGATCAAAGTGACCAAGCAGACTAAGCGCAGCGAAAAGGAAATCGATCTCCGCCCGAATATCTATAAAATGGAAGTAAGAGAGAATGGGTTCTTCTATATGCTGGCATCTGCAAGCTCTAATTATACGAAGCCGGAGATGGTAACAAACACCTTTTTTCATTGGCTTGGAGAAGAACTTCCGGAATTTGCCTTCACAGTGAAACGTCTGGAAATGTATGCCGATGAAGGAGAAAATGCAAGTCCACGTTTTGTGACTCTGGAATCATTAGGTGAGGAAATTGAGTAAACTGATCATTACAAGAATGGAGATCCATGGTGTGTCCTGTACAGTAGCGGCCCTTTCAGAGGAGGAACGGATCGTCGAGATCCGGCTGGAATCCGATCAGGAAAAATCCATTCTTGGAAATATATACACCGGACAGGTCGAAAATATCGCATCCAATATCCAGGCGGCTTTTGTGCAGATCGAGCCTGGAAAGAGATGCTACTACCCTCTTGCGGAGGCACAGAGAGCTGTTTTTTCCGCAGGAAGAAAAGGCAACGGACCATTGCGGCCTGGAGATGAGCTTCTGGTCCAGGTAAGCAGGGATGCCATGAAGGGGAAACTTCCGGCATTGACCTCCAATCTGAATTTTACGGGAAGATATCTTGTTCTCACTACAGGAGATAAAAAGTTTGGTCTGTCTTCCAAGCTGGCACAGGAAGACGCCATCGCCTCAGCGGATGGCTGAAAGAAGAAGCAGAGCGTCCGGATAAGGAATTCGGGATCATTGTCCGGACCAATGCCGCAGATGCTTCCAAAGAAGAGATCCTGAAGGAACTGGAGTGGCTGAAGGGCCGCTACCATAAAGCTGTGGTCCAGGGACGGAACCGAACCTGTTTCAGTCTGGTACTGGAGACAGAACCATTTTATGTGGCGGCTGTGAGAGATGCGTATGGTCGTAACCTGGATGAGATCATTACCGATGTACCGGAAATCAGAGAAATGATCTTGGGATATCTGGAAGAGATCAGCCCGGAGCTTAAAGAGAAGCTTCGTTTTTATCAGGACAAACTTCTTCCGCTTTATAAGTTGTATCGCGTGGAAACTGCACTGGATGCGATCCAGAAAGAAAAAGTATGGCTGAACAGCGGCGGATTTCTGGTGATCCAGCAGACGGAAGCCTTTGTATCCATTGATGTAAACAGTGGAAAATATACCGGAAAGAAGAAAATGGAAGAAACCTTCCGCAAGATCAATCTGGAAGCGGCAGCGGAAATCAGTCGGCAGCTGAGGCTTCGTAATCTCTCCGGTATTATCCTGATCGATTTTATCAACATGGAAAATCCGGATCACAGAGAGGAACTCTTTCATGTTTTACAGAAGCTTCTCAGAAAGGATCCGATAAAGAGCAGGGCCATTGATATCACACCATTGCATATCCTGGAAATGACCAGAAAGAAAGTAAGACGTCCGGTGATCGAGGACATTCGGGAGCTTACAAAAAAAATAATAAAAATATCAAAAAAACTATTGACATAACAGTATGTCACTGTATGATAATCGAGTATGCCGCACAAAGAGGTTAAAGAGCTTCAGTTTCAGAACAGAAGCCACCGAATTTGGCGAGTAAATAATTAGGAGGTGCCACAGATGTACGCAATTATTGCAACAGGTGGTAAACAGTACAAGGTTGCCGAGGGTGACGTAATTAAAGTTGAAAAGCTCGGTGTAGAAGCTGGTGAAACCGTAACATTTGACAACGTGATCGCAGTCAGCAATGACGGATTAAAGGTTGGCGAGGATGTAAAAGATGCCAGTGTTACCGCTTCTGTAGTTGAAAACGGTAAGAATCGCAAGGTCATCGTTTACAAATACAAACGCAAAACTGGATATCACAAGAAAAACGGACACAGACAGCAGTACACCAAAGTTAAGATCGAAAAGATTAACGGTTAATCTGGTGTCATCATGATTACAATTAAAGTCAGAAAGAAAAATGGATCTTATGAAGAATTTATTTCGAAGGGACATGCCGGTTATGCAGAAGCTGGACAGGATATTGTTTGTGCTGCGGTATCTGCACTGATCATTACCACGGTGAATTCTCTTGAAAAATTCACAGATGATAAATTTGATGTGCAGGAAAAGGATGGATTTGTTTCCATTCATTTCAGAAATGATCTTTCTGAACGGGGGATGCTCCTTATGGATTCCTTACTTCTCGGTCTGACGGAAATTGCTGGTAGTTATAACAATCGATATTTGACAGTAAAAGTCAAGGAGGTGTAACAACAATGATGAAGATGAACCTTCAGTTATTCGCACATAAAAAAGGAGTTGGTTCTACAAAGAACGGTCGTGATTCCGAGTCTAAGAGATTAGGTGCGAAAAGAGCAGACGGACAGTTTGTAAAAGCCGGAAACATTCTTTACAGACAGCGCGGAACCAAGATTCACCCAGGTGAAAACGTAGGCTGCGGTAAAGACTATACTTTATTTGCACTTACAGACGGAGTCGTAAGATTCACAAGAAAAGGTCGCGATAAGAAACAGGTTTCTATCGTTCCTGTAGACGCAGAGTAATGAAATAGGTAAAAGGCTTCAAATCGATCCGGTTTGGAGCCTTTTTTGGAATAGAGGTGTAATATGTTTGCAGATAGAGCAAGGATCATTATCCGCTCCGGTAAAGGCGGCGACGGACATGTAAGCTTCCGCCGTGAGCTGTATGTACCAATGGCGGGCCGGACGGCGGCGATGGTGGCCGTGGCGGTGATGTGATTTTTGAGATCGACGAGGGCCAGAATACTCTCGGAGACTACAGACACAGAAGAAAATATAAAGCTGAGGATGGCCAGGAAGGCGGTAAAAAACGCTGCCATGGTGCAGACGGTAAGGATGTGGTCCTGAAGGTTCCGGAAGGTACGGTGATCATGGATGCGGAATCCGGCAAGGTCATCGCGGATATGTCCGGTGAGAATCGCAGACAGATCGTATTAAAAGGCGGTCGTGGTGGAAAAGGCAATCAGCACTATGCAACAGCTACCATGCAGGTACCGAAATATGCCCAGCCTGGACAGCCGGCTCAGGAACTTGAGGTTCTCCTTGAACTTAAAGTGATCGCGGATGTGGTCTGGTAGGATTTCCGAATGTTGGTAAATCTACCTTTCTTTCCCGTGTGACAAATGCACAGCCGAAGATCGCCAACTATCATTTACAACGTTGAGTCCTAATCTTGGAGTTGTAGATACTGATAACGGCGGCTTTGTTATCGCTGATATCCCGGGACTGATCGAGGGTGCATCGGAAGGTGTAGGGCTTGGACATGAATTCCTCCGTCATATTGAGCGTACACGGGTTATCATCCATATTGTAGATGCAGCTTCCGTAGAAGGTCGTGATCCGGTAGAGGATATCCACAAGATCAATAAAGAGCTGGAAGCTTACAATCCGGAAATTGCGGCAAGACCGCAGGTTATCGCAGCCAACAAGATCGACTGTATTTTTGACGATGGAGAAGAAAGCCCCATCGATCGGCTGAAAGCAGAGTTTGAACCGCAGGGTATTTCCGTTTATCCGATTTCAGCTGTTACTGGACAGGGTGTCAGAGAGCTTCTTTTCCATGTGAAAGAGCTTCTGGATAAGAGCCCGATGAAACCGGTAGTGTTTGAACAGGAATTCTTCCCGGAAGATGTTCTTGTAAATGAAAATCTTCCATTTACTGTGGAGCGCAGCGAAGAAGATCCGGAAGTATTCCTTGTGGAAGGTCCTAAGATTGAAAAAATGCTTGGCTATACAAATCTGGATTCCGAGAAGGGCTTTGCTTTCTTCCAGAAATTCCTGAAAGAGGGCGGTATCCTGGAGGAACTGGAGAAAGCCGGTATCCAGGAAGGTGATACGGTTCGTATGTATGGCTTTGATTTTGATTATTATAAATAAAGAGGTATGACAATGACAAGTAAGCAGAGAGCATATTTAAAAGGCCTTGCCATGACAATGGATCCGATCCTTCAGCTTGGCAAGGGTGGTCTTACTCCTGAAAATACCGCTGCTGTTGAGGAAGCTCTTGCAGCAAGAGAGCTGATCAAGATCAGCGTTCTTCAGAACTGTCTGGAGGATCCGCGTGAAATGGCACAGGTTCTTGCAGAGAGAACAAGATCTCAGGTAGTACAGGTGATCGGTAAAAAGATCGTTCTCTACAGAGAAGGTAAAAAGGACAAGAAAAAAATCATTCTTCCCTAATCTCGGGAGGTTATAAATGAGCAAAGCAACAAAGAAAATAGGAATCATGGGTGGTACTTTTGATCCCATTCATATGGGGCATTTGATCCTGGGAGAAAAAGCCTATGAACAGCTTGAACTTGATAAGGTTTTGTTTATGCCCTGCGGAAATCCACCTCATAAACGGAACCGTAAGGGCAGAGCGACTGATGAACAGCGTGCGGAAATGGTCCGTCTTGCCATAGAGGATAATCCTCACTTTGAGCTGTCTCTGATCGAGATGCATGAGGAAGGTTATACGTATACTTACCGGACTCTGGAACAGCTGAATAAAGCGAATCCGGACACAGAGTATTATTTTATCATCGGTGCAGATTCGCTTTTTTAATTTTGATACCTGGATGGAACCGGAACGCATTTGTCATGAAGCAGTACTGGTAGTGGCAACCAGAGATCATACTCCATTGAAGGAACTTGATCAGCAGATGCAACTTCTGTCACAGAAGTATAACGGGAATTTTATTCGACTGGATACCATGAATATTGATGTTTCCAGTGAACTGCTCCGTTCCTGGCATGAAAGCGGGCAGAGTCTCCGCTACTATGTTCCCCAGCCTGTGATTTCCTATATCGAGAAAAATGATATCTATAAAGGAAATGATTCAGATGGGAAAATATGAT
>ENA-OQER01000327-OQER01000327.1-human-gut-metagenome-genome-assembly--contig:-NODE-327-length-26801-cov-7.371223_pt1 | contig 26801 bp, 34 predicted proteins | sample MGYA00242797_ERZ504639 | MGnify/ENA primary metagenome ERZ504639 (study PRJEB26092, sample SAMD00036306) | human gut metagenome | host: Homo sapiens | study: EMG produced TPA metagenomics assembly of...
CGCATCCCCGACGGCCGCGTCACGCGCGACATCGACTTCGCGACGGCATCTGTGTTTGATAGCGTTCAATTTACGGGTTGGGGCTGCGGTGGAAATCCTGGACCAAAAGAGGACCAGGATTTCCACCGCAGCCCCAACCCGAAAATCAGGCTTGACTAAACACAGACGGTCTGCTGCGCGAGTACTTCCCGAAGGGGACCGGCTTCTCTGCGGTCTCGGACGAGGAGGTCGAGCGGGTGTACGATGCCATCAACGCAGGCCCCACAAGCGCCTGGGGTTCAGGACGCCCTACGAGGTCCACTACTCAGGGGTGTTGCAGTTGCTCTGAGAATTCAAGCTCGAAAAGGCGCAAGCAAAGGTATCTTGACTACGCTCTAAAGCGTGGCGTGAAGTCCGGCATCGTTGACGCGCTGAGGCTTCAGGGAATTGCCGCGAGTGAGGTTGACGCGGTTTCTGTTGTGGTTGACGAGCATTCGACTTCGATCGACGGAAAGTACAACCTGGCAGAATCGATTGATGAGGAGCTGAGCTGCGGCATGTTCAATCCAACGTGGCAGACCTCCTACCCTCCTGTATTTAGCGACTGGCTGCCCAAGATTCCAGTCTCCTATGTCGACTCCTCCAAGGTGGCTATGGTGAGAGCGGCTGACGTGACGGCGAACTGGGCATTTATGGCCGAGCGCGACAAAGAGACATATCCGCGAGCCTACGAGATGCTATCAAAGGCGACGGTCCTCGGGCTTCTGTAGCGTTGGACATGTAACTATCTGTCTTTTCAAAAGCCGTGAAGATCTTGGTGGATGATAAATTGCGATTTGTCCGCCTCGGCAGCGAAGTCGGCGAACTCCTGTTGGAGGGACAACGGGGGAATTGCAATGGGAATAGCGGCCAAGTCTGCTGCGCTGATATTTGCCTGATGGACACTTCCCTTCGCTATATTACGAAGGACTCGCTTTCCTTCCTTTGAATTCAGGTAACCAGATACATATTCGGCAGAGCTGTGGTCAGCGAACCTTACGCACACGATGTACCCAGCAATAACCATGGTCTCTGACTGATGAAAAACGCAAGTTTCCCAACCTTGTCAATGCTGTTGGTTCGATTAAAAAGCATATCGCCATAGCGGACGGTAGCATTTTCGAGAGCTTGGCCCTTTAGGGTGATTCGCTTTGTATCGGTTAGGTCAAGGATGCCGTCGTCGGTGATATTGTTCATTCGGATGTAGACATAATCGCCATCGGCGCCGGCTTTTGCTGAAGTGCCGTAGTGCATTTCTATGCTGTAGTTGCCAATTGTTTCGATTGGCCATGATGCGTGCGTCTTGGTTCTAAACATCTCGACAAACCGTGATTTGACGCTTTCCTTGAGAGCGGCGATTTGCTGTCTTTTGCTATTGATTTCATCTGTTAAGCGATTGAAACCGTCGATGAGGGCTCTCTGCTCGGAGAGCGTCGGGACTGGGATGGGGTATTTGAGCAGCTCATTCTTGTCTCCGCGAGGCCTGCCGGTTCCCGTGAAGGTGGACATATCGTAGTCGAAGAAGTCCTTCTGCCACAGGAGCAGATGGAGGAACTCGGGCAATAGGCTGTCGGTATTTATGCTTCGGAATACCAAAACGTCCTTGGAGCACGCCCCATCGCGGTCTGCGAGCCAAATCTTCTGCAGATAGGGGCGAATATTGGAGACGAGCGTGTCTCCCTTCTTGTATGCGGTGCCAGCACTTGCCGGAAGCTCTCCGCTATAGGCGGTTATGCCGCCACGATCCTTGACCATGTTCTCCGTTGTTACGTAAGTGTCGGTGGTGATGGAACTCTGGGCCACGCTGTTGGTAACGTAGGATGTGATGTCTCTAAGCGTCTTGACTACGGTGCCTGGGCGAACGAGCGGGGCTTGTAGAAAGAGCGGGGAATCGTAAGAGTCTCGTCGAACTTCTCGGCATCAAAGTCGATGAAATCGGTGGTCTTGGCATAGTAGTAGTACTGGGCAAGGTCGCCGGGCTCAACCTGCTCGCCGGAGAACCATGCTCTGATGATGCCGCTTAGCGAGTTCGTGTCGTCCGATTCGTCGTCCGAATAGAGCACGCCCTCACCATCGATGGGCTGTATCCCCTCGTTGCCTTTGCGATTGCTCCATTTGTAGCCAAGGAAAGAGGCGATTTCCTTGGTCGTGTTAGGTGAGTTGATGATGAGCGTCTGTTCGCCGCAGACGAGACCCCAAACGCGCAGGCGTTTGCGCTCTTCCTTGTGCGCATAGCGATAGAACAGCTCGTTCTCTGCTTTGAGCTGTGAGTTCTTGTCGGCCGCCTTCCAAGTCTTGCTCTTTCGAAGGGTCTTGAGCTCCTTCGATGATTCGAAAAGATGGCAATAAACGTTGAAGTGGCGAGTGTTTGCCCATTCGTTCCAGCCAGCCTCTCCTGCGAGAAAAGCCCGGTAAGTATCTCCGTCTACATTAATTGTGTCGAGATAAGCGTTGAAAGCGCTTTCGTCTTTCCAACCAGTGAGCTTCCTGCGCTCAAAAACAGCGTCAACGAAATCAAGTGCGTTCGCATTGCGGGGCGGGATCTCGTCAAAGCGACGTAGGAACATAATTGCGACGTTTGTTCCTGTGGCCGCGAATGTGCCTGATCCAAACCTGGCGATGGAGACGATCTCGAAGGAGCTCAAAAGCACATCGCGTGCGGCCATGAAACTCGAGCTCGTGCTCTTGTCGAGGATCGAGGTGGGGAGGACAATGGCGGCGTAGCCTCCGGGCCGAACAAGCTGTGCCGCACGCTCGACAAAGAGGGTCTCGATTTCCGAGCCGCTATCGCTGATGGTTTCCAGCACTTTGAGTTCGTTGTTGTGAAGCTTGAGATGCGGTTTGAAGGCCGCGACAGAGTACGGGGGATTGGCGACAAGAATGTCGAAGCGTCCCCTGTCGGTTCGGCTGTCGATTCCTTGTCGGGATAATTTTCAAGTCCGTCGCCGAAGACCACGTTGCCCTGCCCTGCGCCATGCATGTAGAACGAGACCTTGGAAACGCGAGCGAGTCGATAGTCCTTCTCGATGCCGACGAGATTGTCTCTGACCCAGTCGCGTCTCCGAGGTCATCCTCTATGGTCGGATCATATTGGCATGCGGCGTCGGAGATTTCTTCGAATCCTTCTGTGAGAAAGTGCCCCGCGCCACAGGCGTAATCGATAACGCGTGGATAGTGCACGGCACCAGCCTCGTCCTGCACGATGCTGTCGAGTGGGAGTGACTTCCAAATAAAACGGGTGATGGGCACAGGTGTGAAGAATTGGCCCTCGTTTTGCTTAAAGCCCTGATTAAGGAGCTGTTCGAAGAGGTCGCCCAAGAATTGAATGTCTTGAGTTCCTACGATGCGATACGGCTGTAGAAGTTGCACCGTCTCTACGAGTACCTTGCCGTTCTGAAGAAAGAGTTCCTCGTTGTGGACGTCTTTGAACGCAAAGTCATTGTTGGTATAGAACTTGAGCTTGCGCAGCGTGCCGTTCAGCTCCTCGATGAGCTTCTTGCGGTGCTGGCCCGTATAGTTGCTTATGAGGTTTTCGGCGTAGTCGTTGGGAACGTACAGGACCTCTTCCCGCATGAGCTTTCTCATGCGTCTGAGTGGAGTCTCTGGAGCCTGTCCTGGAGCGTTTCGTAGGTGTCGCGTCCTTGGCGGTATTGGAACTCAATCTCCTGGGTTGGCATTTTCGAGAGCTCGTCTTGGAGCTTCGCGATAAAGAGCGCGATAAGGCGATTGAAGGCGTTCTCTTTATCGGAGACGTTGTTGTGGCGGAGGATTTCCTCGAAGCGGTTGACGATGCTGTCTTCGGCCTGAAGTCGACAAGGTCCTTCTTGAGAAGGGGAGGAACCATCGGGTGGTATGCCGTCGACCTATCGCCAAAGAGGATGTTTCCCTCGACTTGTTGGTTGTACGTTTCCGTCCAAACTTGATGGAGCTGTTCCACTGTATGGGCGTCGCGGTAGAGCGCAATGGTGTCATCGCGTTTGGCGAGCGCGATGAAGTTCTCGTCATCGCTGCAGTTAATTGAAACCTGGTCTGGCACGATTTCGTTGTTGATGAAATCGCATGCAAAGAGTACCAACCAGCGAGTCGCGCGCTCTTGTTGCCAATAGGAGAGGAGTTGCCCTCCGTCTGACTGCATGTTCTTGAATTCGTTTTTGAACTCGGTTCCAGGGGTCTTGCATTCGACGATTGCGAGTGTGTCGCCCCTCTCGTCATTAATGCAGATATCAGCGCGGCCGCTCTTTTGTTCGTGCCCAAGGGCCCATTCGCGCTCCAGCTCAAGTGATTCGGGGCGATATCCTTTGTCGAGGAGCATGGTTACGCAGGCGAGTACGACGAAGTTCTCGTTATCGGAAAAGTTACAAGTTGTGTCTTTGTTGACTTTGAACCCCAGGTCTTTCGGGTAGCCGATGCGTTTCTTGGAAAAATCGACCGTGATTTGCGCGCTGGTCTCTTCCCAGGATTTCTGATAAACGGTGCCGTCGCCCGAGGCTCGTAGCACAGAGCCCTAAGTGCGTCGCGAAGATTGTCCAGAGTAATCATCTAATGTCTCCGTAGCTGCGAGGTGAAAACACAATTCGCTAATTTTATCGCAGAGGGCGCCGTAAGAACGTAGTGTGATTGGCGGTGCTGCTGCTTGCCAGGGCATTTGATTGGATGATGACGCGCACGGGGCGGGATTCGCCAGTCCGCTAAGCCACGCTGGCAACAGTAGCGTACCAGGCGGTTGCTTGCAGAGATCCTCACGCGCGCCGTGCTTGAACCACTGGAGGTACGTGTTTCTCGTCGTGCGTCCATCGGTGACCGATCCGCCTTTTACTAAACAAGTTTATCGAGCGCGCGAAGCGATTGAGCCAATGGCGAAGCTCCAACTTATTCGTCAACTCATGGGCAAGCCACCCGAGACTACTCATTTCTCCTACTAGCAATGAAGGTCTGCGACCTGCAGTTTTGCAAACTGCTTGAAAGCCACCCGATGAGATACCCCCGATTTCCACTTGGAATCGGGGGTATTTTTATTTACAGGCTTTAGCCTGTGCGGGGCGCGCAGCGCGCCGCATCAGAAACCACCCGCTATGCGGGTGGGGCCAAACGGCTTTACAAAGCCGCCCCCTCGCCGGACACTTGCGATTGTTCAGGCCGCAAGGAATCCGAGTCGAGAGGGCGGTGGTGGCGTATGGCCCAGAAGGCCTACGGCCTGTCGCACACGAAGTGGACGTGCAAGTACCACGTCGTGTTCACGCCGAAGTATAGGCGCAAAGTCATCTACAACCAAATAAGGTCCGACCTTGGGGAGATCTTCAGGAAGCTCTGCCAGTACAAGGGATAGAGGTCATCGAGGGGCACCTGATGCCCGACCACGTCCACATGCTGCTGGCGATACCGCCGAAGTACAGCGTGTCCAGCGTGATGGGCTACCTGAAGGGGAAGAGCTCGCTGATGGTATTCGACAGGCACGCGAACATGAAGTACAAATTCGGCAACAGGAAGTTCTGGGCCGAGGGCCACTGCGTGTCCACCGTCGGCCTGAACGAGGCCACGATCGCGAAGTACATCCGGGAGCAGGAGAAGGCCGACATCGCGCTCGACCGGCTGAGCGCCAAGGAGTACGAGGACCCCTTCGATAGGGGCCGGGGCGCAAATAGCGCCGGTTTGACCGGCCCGTCACGGTCAATCTGCAGGGCGGCCCGAACCCCGTGAGGCCGGCGCCTTTAGACGCGTGCCGGAAATCCAAGGGTTACACCCTAAGAGCAAACCACCCCTTCTAGGGTGGTTTTGATTTAAGCGTCCACGCATGAAACACGGCGCGATGAACTGCGCTGCTCGTCGCCCGTCCGCGCCGCCGAGAGCAGGCGCCCAAATCGGCCTGGATCGCCTCTGCCTTGCTTCCAAGCTGCAACGGAGCCGAGTCGCCCGAGATGTTTACGCTCAAAAGGTGCGCATCCGGCAGCTTCGCGGTCATGCTCCAGAACGGGAGCGTGATGATGCCGGGGGTCATCTCGCCCACGCCGAGCTCCAGCAACAGCACGCGGCGATCGCTGTGCTCGCGCACGAAGCGCTCGTATCGTCCGAGGCTCTCGCGCCAGGCCGCACCCTGCAGAAACGTGTCGTCGCGCACCCACGGCACAAGCTGCCAGCCGCAATGCGGGCATCGGGGGATATCCTCGCTGAGGACCTCGAACCCCGCCATGCCCGCGAGCATGCGTTCGACGTAGGGGCTCGCGTCGAAGAGCTCGTCGCAGCATGGCTGCTTGCACTGAAGGTGCGCGAAGCTTCCCTGATAGTTACAGGTTCTCTCGTCGGGAAACGTCTTCTCGACTTGGATGTCTACATTGGTGCTCAGGATGAAGTAATCCTTATGGCCGATGAGGGACCGTAGGTCGAGATAGGGCTGCGAGGCCAGCTCGCGCAGCATGAAATCGATATATCGCGCGTAGTAGGCCCATTGCTGCTCGAGGCTGGGGTAGAGGTGGTAGAAGCCGTCGAAAAGGCTCTTGACTACTTTCGATTGATGCTCAGTGCCCATTGTATTCGCTACGATTAAACTCGGCACAGGGGATACTGGTTTTCCGTGCGAAAACGCTCATGCCGCTAAATTGAGCGACCGCCTGTACTGCAGCGGGATCATCCGCCCGAGCGATCCCTTAATCCGTCGCCCGTTGCGCCAATCGGCAGAAGCCACGCGTGGACGCTAATCGCTCGAGCGAATCGTCGTCGGTTTCCGTTTAACGATTTCTTTTTCCGCTATTATCTGACCCTCGGACTTCCTCGTGATAGAAGTAGTCCACGATCACCGGATGCCCTGGGGGACTCTGCCATAAGGCATTTCGTTGTCCACAAAGGGGCAATCGTACTTCTTGGCCATTTCCTCGGCTTTTACTTCAAGCGCTTCAAAATAGCTACGGTTGCGCTTGTTATAGATCTCATCGTAAAGCGGTACGAGATCGGGGTGTTTCTCGGCGATATAATCCAGGATCGCTTTTTTGAAACCATCCCGAAGATTGAGATTTTCGAGCCAAAACAAATCGCACCGATCCTTTACTCGCTCAAAAATCATCTCAAAATCCGTGATGCCGGGAAATACCGGGGACACGAAGCAGACCGTACGGATACCTTCGTCATACACCTGCTTCATAGCAGCGATGCGACGCTCGATGCTCGGCGCGGAGTCCATATCGTTCTTGAAGTTCTCATCCAGCGTGTTGATCGACCATGAAACGGTCACTCGTCCAAGCTTCTTCAGCAGATCGATATCCCGTACCACAAGATCGGACTTTGTGCAGATCAGAATATCTGCATCGCTGCCAATCAGCTGCTCCAGGAGTTTCCTGGTATTCCCGAATCGCTCCTCCTGTGGATTGTAGCCGTCCGTCACAGAACCGATAACCACCCGCTGTCCAGCGAATTTCTTCGGATTCTTGATTTCCGGCCAATGCTTCACATCAAGAAAGGTGCCCCATTCCTCCTTGTGTCCGGTAAAGCGCTTCATAAAGGAGGCATAGCAATACTTGCAGGCATGCGTGCAGCCTACATAGGGATTGACCGAGTAGCCGCCTACCGGCAGGCTGGACTTGGTCATGATGTTCTTTGCTTCCATCTCATTGATGAGGATTCCATCGATCACTTCCGCCATGTTCTCTGTACCTCCAGCACTCTTTCGAATTCTTCCGGCAATTCCTGGATCATGTTTTCGTCCCCTATGACAGAGACGAGGTCTTCCTTCATAAACATTGGAATGCCAAGCGCGTGCGCCTGGTCCGTCAAAGACCATGCCCACTCCGGTTCCGTATGAACCTTCCTGCTCTGCGCCCCGGTCATGGTACCGACGACGATCCAGTTGATTCCGGAAAGGTCGACCGTACCGGGATCGTCGAATAGCGGCTCAAAAGTAACGAAGAAGTGATTTGCTTTGACGTTTTTCCGAAGGGCGTCGATACGCCACAGCTCCGCTTTCCTCGTCACCGTAACGCCGAACCATGCGTTTTCCAGGTCGGTATTTAAATCCAGCAAATCGGGTCTCTTGGTCAGGAACAGGAACTGATGCTGTGGATTCTCATGGATCTTTGCAAATACCTCGTCTCGCCATTCCAGCTTCCACCCGGAGAGATCGCTCATGCCGGTAAGGAGAAAGTTCTGCGGGCGTTTCTTTTCCATCATCTTGAGCTTGCTCGGGAAGAACGCAGGATCAGCGAAGTCGTCAATCATATGCCAACGTTTCACATTGTTACGGGCATAGCAATATGGACACCCCACCGTGCAGCCGATGACGATATTCATATTCTGAATCTGATTTTTGATGCAGATGCTCATAACGCCTGCCTACCTGCCTCTCCCGTAAACACGCAATCAGCCTCCCCCACCTTGCGGGCAAAAGCTCGATATCTTGCTTGCAAGCAGCAGGCTCGCAATCGCTCAAATCGTATGACGTGCCGCCGTTTCGATAGACGGCCCGATGGGAAAACGATCGGCTGACAAGCCCGATGCCGAGCTTCTCGCACAGGGTCATCCGTGCTCCCTTTCAACTATAATAAACAGGTGTCTATAAACAGTATCCTTGTTGATTTTCGCAGGGGCAATGAACAAACGCGTGCACCTGTCGATAAACGAACAGCTACTGGACATTGTCAAACGACTCAGATTGGGGAGGCGATGGGAGAAACCAAGATCGACCGCCGGCGGCGCTACACCCTCTCGGTCATACAGGAGTCGTTCTTCGCGCTGCTGGCCGAGGTCGGCTTCGCGAAGATGACGGTGGCGGACATCTGACGCCGCGCCGAGATCAACCGGGGAACGTTCTATCTGCATTACGAGGATAAGTACGCGCTGCTCGATGCGCTTATCGACGAGGCATTGGCAGCGGCTCCCCGCTTGAGGGGGTTGAATCGCAACGCTTTGCCAGCGTCCGCCGGCAGACGACGATTATCGCCTGCTTTATTCGGACAGCGACGCATACGCTCGCGTAGCCCAGCGCGTCATAGAACGCGGAGCGGAGCAGATGGTTCCCTGGGTCATGGAGAAAACAGGCTTTCACGCGAAGACGCCTTCCTGCTCTTCGTCCACAACGTCCAGGGCAATCTGGCCGTCAACCGCCTGCTCGGCTGGAGACGAAGCCCCGAGTTCGCCCATGCCCAGGAGCTGCTCAACGCCTATTCCGAAGGGGGATTACTGGCGGTATCCGCTCTTCGCGATTCCGATAACCCATCGTGACCTGCGATTCAGGAATACCAGCCTCCGAGCCCTCTCGTTCGGAGCTGCGGCTAAAACCTCATTGCGCGTCTACCGCTCCGCGTTACTCGCCATCTGCTCGCGCCGCCGAGAGCAGCGTGCTCAAATCGGCCTGAATCGCCTCTGCCTTGCTTCCAAGCTGCAGCGGAGCCGAGTCGCCCGAGATATTTACGCTCAACAGGTGCGCATCCGGCAGCTTTGAGGTCATGCTCCAGAACGGGAGCGTGATGATGCCAGGGGTCATCTCGCCCACGCCAAGCTCCAGCAACAGCACGCGGCAATCGCTGCGCTCGCGCACGAAGCGCTCGTATCGTCCGAGGCTCTCGCGCCACGCCGCGCCCTGCAGAAATGTGTCGTCGCGCACCCACGGTACAAGCTGCCAGCCGCAGTGCGGGCATCGGGGGACATCCTCGCTGCGGATCTCGAATCCCGCCATGCCCGCTAGCATGCGCTCGACGTAGGGGCTCGCGTCGAAGAGCTCGTCGCAGCATGGCTGCTTACATTGAAGGTACGCAAAGCTTCCCTGATAGTTGCAGATTCTCTCGGCGGGAAACGTCTTCTCGACCTGGGCGTCCACATTGGTGCTCAGGATGAAGTAGTCCTTATGGCCGATGAGGGACCGCAGGTCGAGATAGGGCTGTGAGGCAGGCTCGCGCAGCATGAAATCGATGTATCGCGCGTAGTAGGCCCATTGCTGCTCGAGGCTGGGGTAGAGGTAGTAGAAGCCGTCGAAAAGGCTCTTGAAGCCAAAGGCCTGCTGCCAGTCCTCCATTCCGGCGCGCGTCATGCCCGCGCGGTTGTAATGGTTGAACCCGGCGGCGCTCGACATGCCCGAGCCGATGCCGACGATGATGGCGTCGGCATCGTCGATAAGGCTTCGAAGCCTACGCGCTTCTCTTTCTAGGGGTGGCATCGGGCGATCTCCTCGAAAGCCGGGGCCATATCGCCGTCAACGAGAATCGTCTCGCACGAAGCGTCGGGCGCCATGGCCTGGCTGTAGTTGAACACGATGTAGGTGGCGTGCTCGCAGACGTTCGCGATCTGGGCGAGCATGTGCTTTATGACGCCGTTGCGCAGTCCCACGCCAAGTTCGAGGATGGCGACCCTGCCGTTGCGATGGGCTTGCACAAGGCGCTCGAGCTCCTCGAGCTGGGCCGTGGCGAGGGCGTCTGGATGGGCGAGACGCCGCTCGTCGATCGACGTGCGCGTGCTCCCCTCCGTCTCGAGCACGCGGTTCTCGTTGAACCCTGCGCGTACGAAGTGCCCGTCGATATTGCACGTGATCACGAAGGTGTCAGCGTGCTCTGTAAGACGCCGCAGCCCGTTCATGAGCGGGCTGGGCTCATATTCGAGATATTCCTTTTGATGAAACCGCTCGGCCCATCGGCGTCGCACGCTGCATCCGGGGAGGCAAGCCCCTGCAGTATGCAGCCGATGCCGTCGGTCTGGGCGAGATCGCCGTACGCCTCCCGGAAATGGGTGTCGGCGCAGAAAAGATTGAGTCCTTCTGCCATGTCGAGCCCGTTGCTGGCGCCGATGATGACAAGATCCGCCTCGGCAAGCGCCCGGCCGATGCGAGCCGCCTTCATCGTCTCCATGCGCTACCTCTCCAGCGTCTTGCGCACGTCGGCGAGCACGTCGGCGATGTCGGCGCGAACGGCGAGCCCCCGATCTTCGATCGCGCGGGGGAGAAACTGCGTCTTGTTGTTCACGGCGATGTAGCCAGCCTGCGGCAACTGCGCTGTGAGGGCCCAGAACGGCTCCTGGATAAACGCGGGTGTCATGCGGTCCACGCCCAGCTCAAGGAAGAGGATCCTCTGCCGCGCGTGCGCGTCGAGCCAGTCGGACACCTTGCGGTACTGCTCCTCGTAGAGTTCGCCCTGCAGGAAGTTGCCGTAGCCGCGAACCCAGGGGAACGCCTCTGCCCCGCAGTGCGGGCAACGTGGCACGAGCTCTGTCGGAACCTCCAGGCCGTCTCCCATGGCCTCTACCATACGAGAGACCGGTTCGATTGCGTCCCATACCTCGTCGGTGCAGCAACGGGAGCACTGGAAGAAGCGGTGGTCGCCTTGGATTTCGGCCACCTTCTCCCAGGGGTAGATTTTCATGAACTGCGTGTCCTGGTTGGTGGTGAGCACGAAGAAATCCTTCTCGGCGAGAATGGCGTCGAGGTCCTTGTAGGGCTTGCGCAGCGGGGCGTTGAGCGTGGTGTCGAGGAAGGTGGCGAGGTATCCCCAGCGCGCCTCGGCGGTGGGCCAGCGGTAGAACGATCCCTCGAAAGCGCCCTTGAAACCGTAGCGCTCGGCGAATTTGCCGAAATGCCTGCGATAGGTCGCGTTGTCCTCGTAGTAGAAGTCGCCGCCGCCCGCCGCGGAGAGCCCGGAGGCACCGCCCACCAGCGCGCAATCGGCTTCCTCAATCATGCGGGCGAAGTCCTCGATTTGCTGGTCGTAGGGCTTAGGCTCGCGGTCACTCAGCTCATAGGGCGTGCCGCTGCTGCGGTAGGCGGCCTGAAGGGAAAACGATCGGTTGGTGAGCTCGACAACGAGCTGCTCGTATAGAGTCACTGGATACCTTCTTTCAGCTATTATAAACAGGTGTCTATAAAAAGTATCCTTGTTGATTTGCGACAGAGCAATGAACAGCTTCGAGCTGCTGTCGATAAACGAGCGGCTGCTGGATATTGTTGAGCGCTGCAATTGGAGGGGCCATGGAAGTGGGGAAGATCGATCGTCGCCGACGCTATACGCTCTCGGTCATACGGGAGGCGTTCTTCGCGCTGCTGGCCGAGGTCGGCTTCGCGAAGATGACGGTGGCGGATATCTGCCGCCGCGCCGATATCAACCGCGGCACGTTTTATCTGCACTACGAGGACAAGTTCGCGCTGCTCGACGCACTTATTGACGAGGCCTTGGCGGCGGTGCCCCCGCTCGAGGGATCGGAGGCGGATGCCCTCTGCCAGCGTCCGCCGGCAAACGATGACTATTATTTGCTCTACTCGGATGACGACGCGTACGCCCGGGTGGCACAGCGCGTCGTCGAGCGCGGCGCTGAGCAGATGGTTCCCTCGATCATGGAGGAGACCGGGCTCTCGCGCGAGGACGCCTATCTGCTCTTCGTTCACAACGTCCAGGGAAATCTCGCGGTCAACCGCCTACTCGGTTGGAGGCGAGGGCCCGAGTTCGCCCACGCCCAGGAGCTGCTCAGCGCCTATTCCGAAGGGGGCATGCGGGCGGTATCGGCCCTTGCACACCGATCGCGAATTAGAACATGATAGCGTCGTCGGCCGTGAAGGCATCAAGGATCCCTGCTTGACCTGAATGCAGACGTATGTGATGCCCGAGTCGGATGCGGCGCGGAACTGACGGTGTGCGGCGGGGGAAATGCGCAGCCAGTCGCCGCTGAAAGCTCGATTTCCTCGCCGTCGATCGTGACCGAGCCGGCGCCTTCGAGCACGCCATAGATTTCCTCGTTTTCCTTGTGTGCATGGACGAACGGAACGCCAGCGCCGGCGGGAAGATTGTTGACACTCACCTCTGCCCCGGTAAGCCCGAGCACTTCGTGCAGCTCGACACGGCTCTCATTACCGATGTGGGTCCTTGCATAATTAGCCATAATGGTTCCTCTCTTGGGGTTGATGTACCTTGCAGGCATCTCCTGCGTGAGTTATATTCAACGCGAAGGCGAATGCAAATACGAGTACGCACATATTTGTAACTGCGTACTTTTTTGTGAAACCGGTATGGTCAAGGAGGTTGGGTCTCCCGTGATGGCGAAAGAGGAGCTTCCGGAGTGTCCGGTCGCAACGGCGGTAACGCTCATTGGCGGCAAGTGGAAGCTGCTCATTATCCGTAACTTGCGCGTACGCCCTTGGCGTTTCAACGAGTTGCGCCGCGACCTCGAGGGGATCTCTCAGAAGGTGCTTACCGACAGCTGCGGCAGATGGAGATGATGGCTGGTCTTTCGCCATGACTATGGCGAGAATCCTCCCCGCGTTGAGTATGGCCTTACCGAGCTCGGCCGCCAGATGATGCCCATCATGGACTCGCTCGCAGACTTCGGCGCTTATTACAAGACGGTCGTTTCGTAGCGGACACGCTGCTTAGGGGGCGGAGAACCGCTACGAGTACGGTAGCGGTACTCCTACGGCCGCTGTCGTTCCCGCAGGATTAGAGCGGAAGGAGACTGCAATGGGGTCGTCCGCCCCACAAGAAGGCCCTCTCTTCCCGGTATGCGCCGACATGCGCACGCCGGCTCAAACTGCTCGATGCGCGAAGTGTTGTTATGGCTTCACTCAGCCTGCGGACGCCCAATCATCCGTGCACCACATTCTGCCCATGTGCATGGGCGGCTGCCCCCACCGCCATATGGTCTCCGGCGAGCGCCGTTGCCCCTGGTTCAAAGACGACCCCGATGCCTACGTCCTCGCCAAAACTCGCGACGCCCGTAAGAGCCGCCAATAAAACCTCCGGCCCTGCTTGGCCCTGGGAATAAACGTCAGACTTGCCCGATTCACGCTTCGCGCAAGGGCCGTTCTACTTCCCAAACCTGATCTGTCTGTCGCACAGCTCAAGGGAGCCTGGGATACCTCTTTGATATCTTCCACGAACTACTGGAGTGCGGCACAGTCGGATGACTGGACCGTTTTCGTTGGAGCTTGGTTGTTTGCCTGTGTGAATGGCGTATTTGCTTTAGCTAGCGGTTGCGACGCCTTGTTGCGGAAATGCTAACTGATGCAACTACGCCACCGGCAACACTCAGGGCGACTGCTATCGCGCCGTTGTCGCCCGTAGCGGGTAGGGTGGTCCTGGCTGGTTTAGCTGCCGTTACTGCCTTGGTGGAAACGGGATTTGCCGCGGGCTTTTCTGTCTTGGGCTGCGGTGTGGGCTCGGGCTTGGTTTCCGGTTCGGGTTTGACCTCTGGGATCGGCTTAACACTTGGATCGGGTTTGGAACCGCTCGTATCGGTTGCAATCAAGTGCACGTCACTGTCGAAGATGTAACGGATGTAGTAATCGTGCCGCGTCTCGTGCATAATCCCTTGCCCGCTGTCGAAGTCACGGTCAACGTGTGTGCAAGGTGGCTGAGCTGTTGAGGTTCAGCCTGTAAGGGATTTGGTCGTCGGCGTAACTGCCTGTAAAGACTACGGTTGCTCTAACGTGATTGTCGATCATGGTCAGGGCAATAGAGACGCTGGCCTCTTTGGGGTTCTCGGTTTTTATAAGGCCTTCGGTATCGGTGTCGATCTTGAAGAGAAGGACGGTGTCGTTAAGCCCGTAGATGAAGTCTTCGGGTTTGTCGGGGAAATCGTATACAAACGCCTCATTCTGGACCAACATAAAGGCAGGAGGAGCTCCAGGTCATAGTTATGGTCGACAACGGTGGTAGCTGTGAGGCTGCCTTCCGCGTTGGCTTCGTCGCAGGTAATGGGTGCTGCGACATCGGTTTCGGGCATTTCTGTCGCCAGTGCTGCGCAGGGTAGCAAAAGCAGTCCTGCCACAAGAATGCTTACTCCGAAGGCGGCGATTCTGGCGTCTGCATGACGCTTGACGTCGCGGATAGACAGGCCAGTCCGTTTGTTATGGGTCTGCGGTGCAACATGCTGTCCATACATAAGACACTCCTTGTTCGTAGGCCGGTTTCCGCGGATCTATATTGCGCCTGGCCGATGCGGCTAGGCTCTTTCACGCGAACGCTTATGCGAGCAGGGAGAAAGCTCAAGCTAATTTTCTCACAGTCGATACTTTGCGAGCAACGATTTGCTGTTCAATTCTCGGAGAGAAAATCAAGGTGGCCGAGGAGTTATCAGGCAATGAGATTGTGTCTAGAGAACACGAACGAGAGATGCGATCTACAGACGACTGAATAGCTCTATCCGTTTTGGTTACAACGAAATGTATGCCGCGCGCCTGCGGCATGAAGAAGGGAGATTCTTATGAATATCGTTGTATTGAGCGGTAGCCCGCGCAAGGGCGCCAATACCGACACCATGGTCGAGGCGTTTGCCGAGACCGCGCGCGAGGCCGGCCATACGGTCGAGGTCATCCGCGTTGCCGGCAAGAAGATTGCTGGTTGCCTGGGGTGTCAGTACTGCTTTGCCCATGAGGGTGCCTGCGTGCAGAAGGACGACATGGCCGGTGTGCTCGAGACACTGAAAGGCGCCGATATGGTTGTCTTCGCTTCGCCTATCTACTGGTTTGATATCACTGCGCAGGAGAAGGCCGCCATCGACCGCCTGTATGCCTTCGGTGCTACGGGCTTCCCGTTCACCAAGACGGCCCTTTTGCTCGATAGCCATAGCGAGGGCGTCTATGATGCGGCGATCGCTATGTACAAGTCAACCTGTGCGTACTGCAAGTGGGAGGACCAGGGCATTGTCACCATCAGCGGTATGACCGAGCGTGACAGCATGGTCTCCTCGCCCAAGTTGGAAGAGGTGCGAGAGCTCGCTCGCAAACTCGCCTAAGGACAAGAAGAACGCATGGCAATCAGCGTTGGCGGAAAGCCTACTTCCCTTACCAAGAGGATTACTGATTGCCATGCGTTGATGTCCTTATGGACAATCTCCGCGTGCTAGGAGACTTCTCGCTCAGGAACTCCCTGAATGCGGGGATGTCAAAGCCAACGAGACCACGCCCACGTTCCCCGATGACGCCGTCCTCGAGAAGGCGGCGTTTGTATTGGCTTGCGTAGTTGCTGGCGACGCCCATGCGTTTGGCTATCTCCGAGACCCTGCTGGGGCCAGAATCGGGCAGCATCGCGAGTAAAAACTCAATGTCTTTATCGGAAAGCTCTCGATAGGTCGTTTCGAGAATGCGATCACGCAGCTCCATGCGTGCGAGTAGGGAACCCTGCTGGACATCGGATGCACTGATTTGGGGCGAGTTCTCCGAAACATCCCAAGTGCGATATCCGACGAGCTGCATCATGTAGGGGAATCCGTCGACGGCCTTCACAGCATTCTCGAGCGCTTCTGGTGTGATTGAACGTCCTCCGGCCTCAACGGTTTTGCGAAACGCGTTTGCAATTTCAACGTCAGTGATTCGTCCTAACTGATGATATTGGGAACGCCTGAGGAACGAGACGGAATCGTTACGCAGCAACGCCGATACTTTGTAGGGCAGTCCTGCCATGAGTAGGGCAACTTTTTTACCTTCGCGTACAAAGTGCTGGTAAACAGAGGCAAATTGAAGCATTTCTTCGAGATCGACGGTGACTTCATCGATGGTAATGAGAAGTCCGATGTCATGTTTTTCGAGTTGCTTAAAGATGCCATTCATGCGCGTGCGCCAGTTGCCCTGAGCCTCTTGAGCATATGTCCAATCGATGCCCACTGGACCAATTTGAACGCCGTTTATGCGCGCATGAGGCTGTGAGAGGTAGCTATCTGCGGCTTCTTTGGTTCGCTCGATAATATCTTCGAGCATGCCTGGCATGGCGGAGACATTTGCTGCGATCCAACCGTGTTCAAGCGCCGTTTCTGAAAGGAGCGAGAGAAGCGCCGTCTTGCCCGTTCCCCTTGCGCCCGTAAAAATAGTCGACAGGTTTGGATCTCCCGGGCCGTTGATAAAACCACGGTTGATGTCACGCAGAATATGCTCGCGACCCGCTAGAAAGGGAGGGACGCTTCCGAACGTCGGGGTAAAGGGGTTCTTGCTGTACTCCATGGTGACTCCTTTGCAAGTTTTGCTAATTTTTGCAAGTTTTGCTAATTTTTGCAAGTTTTGCTAACAGCTGACCAAAGGGCATCGAAGCAGTGACGCTGACATTTTTTACGCAGAAAAATAAGCAGAAATCAATTTATCTGCGTTAAAAAATAGTTGAGAAGAAAAACGACGAGTCCCGGGCGCAATGCCGTTGCGTTCCGGGCCTCGTCGCTTTGAGAAGTATCTAACGGTCTCGTTGCCGTGGCACCTAGTCAAACAGGCTCGGCATGTCGTTTTCCTTCATGAGGGCACCGGCAGAAGGCAGGCTCTGTGCGGTGAACTTCTCGGCCGAGACGCCGGCGCCAAGAATCTCCTCGGTTGTGCCGACGGTGGTGACCGAGCGGCCCTTCTTAGCCGTAAAGGCCTGGACGCTGCGTGTTGGTGGTCGTCTTGGTCTTGAGCAACGACGTGTTGAAGTTCATCAGCGATAGTCGCTCGAGACCAGTGCAATATCGCGATCTTCCTTGAGCACCTGGCATACAGCAGTTTGCTGCCGCCGTAGATGGCGTTCTTAAGGCGCTTGCGGTTGGTCTTGGTAACGTATCCGGCAAGTGCGACGCGCACCACGCGGCCGTTCTCAAAGACAAACAGCACGTCGGCCTTATAGTCCTCGGGGTCGATGACCCAGATGACGCTCTCGTCGGGTTCCATCTCAAGATCGGTCGGCAGGTACGAGCCCAGCTGGGCCGACTTGGTGTCCTCAAACGCCGCAACCTTGCATTTGTACACCTGGCTCTTGTTGGTAAAGACCAGCAGCTCGTGGGTGTTGGAGGACGGGAACTCGATAAAGGGTTTGTCGCCGTCCTTGTACTTGAGCGTGGTCGCCTTCTTGAGCACGCGGTCCGTCATCTTCTTAAGGTAGCCATCGCGCGAGAGCATGATGGTCACCGGGTACTCCTCGACCTCGGGCTCCAAGCTTACCTCGATAACCTCATGGGGCTCGATCCTGCCCGTGCGACGCGGCATCACATATTTCTTGTTGACCGCGGCCAGCTCGTCGCTGATGACCTTCTTGATGTTCTCCTCGCTGGAGAGGATCTCCTCAAGCTCGGCAATCTCGCTCTCAAGCTTGGCGATGTCTTGGTGCGGTTGAGGATGTACTCCTCGTTGATGTTGCGGAGCTTGAGCTCGGCAACAAACTCGGCCTGGGTCTCGTCGATGTCGAAACCTTCATAAGGTTGGGCACGACTCGGCTTCAAGCTTGGTGCCACGGATGATGGCGATGGCCTTGTCGATGTCGAGCAAGATTGCTCGAGGCCGTGCAGCAGGTGCAGGCGCTCGGACTTTTTGCCCAGGTCAAAGTTAATGCGGCGACGCGTGGACTCAATACGCCATTTGACCCACTCGTGCAGAATCTGGCGCACGCCCATAACACGGGGATAGCCGTCGACGAGCACGTTGAAGTTGCACGAGAACGAATCCTGCAGCGTGGTCGAGCGATAGAGCTTGGCCATGAGTTTGTCGGGGTCGACACCGCGCTTAAGGTCGATGGCGATGCGCAAGCCCGAGAGGTCGGTTTCGTCGCGGATGTCAGCAATCTCCTTGACCTTGCCCTCCTTGGAGAGCTTGACGATGCGCTCGATGATGACATCGGTCTTGGTGGTGTAGGGATCTCGTAGACCTCGATAATGCGCTCTTCGGGAATCCAGCGCCAGCGGGAGCGGATCTGGAAGCTGCCAAGCCGGTCTCGATAATCTTTCCATCTCTCGCGGCGGTAGATGATCTCGCCGCCGGTCGAGAAGTCGGGCATGGGCATGTACTCGAGCAGATCGCAGTCGGGATCCTTGAGGTAATGCATCGTGGCAGTACAGACCTCGTTGAGGTTGAAACCGCAGATGTCGGACGCCATAGCGACGCCGATGCCCTTGTTGGCCGAGACGAGGATGTTGGGGAATGTGGTGGGTAGCAGGCGCGGCTCCTTCATGGCGCGTCGTAGCTGTCGACGAAGTGACCGGATCCTTGTCGATGTCCTTGAAGATCTCGGCGCTGATGGGGGAGAGCTTGGCTCGGTATAACGCGAGGCGGCGTAGCTCAGATCGCCCGAATAGTACTTGCCAAAGTTGCCCTTCGACTCCACGAAGCGCAAGCAGTGCCTCGTTGCCCGTCGCCAGGCGCACCATCGTCTCGTAGATCGCGGCATCGCCGTGCGGGTTGAGCTTCATGGTTTGCCCCACGATGTTGGCGCTCTTCTGGCGCTCGCCCTTGAGCAGACCCATCTTGTACATGGTGTAGAGCAGCTTGCGGTGCGAGGGCTTAAAGCCGTCGATCTCGGGGAACGCACGCGAGACGTTGACGCTCATGGCGTAGGCATGTAGTTGACCTCGAGCGTCTGCGTGATCGGCTGGTCGGTGACCTCGGAGTGCAGGCCGATGACGTTTTCGGCGTTGACCTGCTTTTTCTTTGGCTGGTTCTTCGTCTTCTTCTTTGCCACGATTTCCTCTTGAACTTCTTATGGGCCGTCGTTATCGATTTGCTGCTACTGCAGGTCCAGCTGGTCCAGGTATTCCTTGCCGTGCTCGGAGATATGGCGCTTGCGGCCTGCCTCGTCGTTGCCAAGCAAAAGGTTGAACATGGTTTCCATCTTGGTGACGTCCTCGGGCTCCACCTTGATCAGGCGGCGCGTCTCGGGGTTCATGGTGGTGAGCCACATCATGTCCGGATCGTTCTCACCAAGACCCTTGGAGCGGTTGATCGAGCACTTTTGGTCGCCGATCTCCTTAAGGATGCCGTTCTTCTCGAGCTCGGTGTAGGCAAAGTAGGTCTTCTCTTTGCAGTTGATCTCGTAGAGCGGCGACTCGGCGATATACACGTAGCCCTCGTCGATAAGCGTGGGCACCAGGCGATAGAGCATGGTGAGCACGAGCGTGCGGATGTGATAACCGTCGACGTCGGCGTCCGTACAGATGATGACCTTGTTCCAGTTGAGGTTGTCCAGGTCAAAGCGCCCAGGTTCTTGATGCGCTTGTCCTTGATCTCCACACCGCAGCCCAGCACGCGCATAAGGTCCATGATGATGTCGGACTTAAAGATGCGCGGATAATCCTCCTTCAGGCAGTTGAGGATCTTACCTCGGACGGGCATGACGCCCTGGAACTCGGCATCGCGCGAGGTGCGAATGGCGCCTGCTGCCGAGTCGCCCTCTACGATGTAGATCTCGCGACGGTTCTTGTCCTTGGAGCGGCAGTCGATGAACTTCTGCACGCGGTTGGCCATATCGGTCTTCTGCTGCAGGTTGGTCTTGATGCTCTGGCGCGTCTTCTCGGCATTCTCGCGTGAACGCTTGTTGATGAGCACCTGCTCCATAATCTTATTGGCGGCGTCCTTGTTCTCGATCAAGTAGGTCGAGAGGCGCTCCTTAAAGAAGGCAGTCATGGCCTGCTGGATAAAGCGGTTGTTGATGGCTTCTTAGTCTGGTTTTCGTAAGACGTCTGGGTGGAGAAGCAGTTGGTCACTAGTACCAGACAGTCCTGGACGTCCTGCCACTTAATGCCGCTCTCGTTTTTGTTGTATTTGCCCTGTTGCTTAATGTAGGCATCGATGGCGCTGGTCAAGCGCTGCGGGCGGCCTTCTCGGGCGAACCGCCGTTCTCGAGCACGATGAGTTGTGGTAGTACTCCTGCATCATGAAGGTGCGCGAGAAGCACATGCATGCGGTGATTTTTACGTTGTAATCGGGCAGGTCCTCGCGATCGCGACCGCGACGGTCGGCCTCGATAAAGAAGGGCTCGGTAAGGTAGTCGGTACCGACCTTCTCGAGCACGTAGTCCTCGATGCCCTTGGGATAGCAAAAATCCTCTTCGGAAAACTCACCATCGTCGCCCTCGATGTGCAGGCGGAAGGTCACGTTGGCGTTGACCACGGCCTGACGGCGCATGGTCTCGCGATACCAATCGTGGGGGATACTGATGGAGGTAAAGACCTCAAGATCGGGACGCCACTTGATGGTGGTACCGGTGCGGTTCTCGTCGCTGGGCTCAATCTCGAGCGCCTTCTTTTTGGCGCCGACGACCTTGCCCTTCTTAAAGTGCAGGGAGTACTTGTTGCCGTCGCGCCAAACCGTGACGTCCATGTACTCGGAGGCGTACTGAGTCGCACAGGAGCCCAGGCCGTTGGTGCCGAGCGAGAAATCGTAGTCGCCGCCCTGGTTGTTGTTATACTTGCCGCCGGCGTAGAGTTCGCAAAAGACGAGCTCCCAGTTAAAACGCTTCTCGGAAGGGTTCCAGTCGAGCGGGCAGCCACGGCCATTGTCCTCTACCTGAATGGAGCCATCGCGAAAGGCGGTAAGGGTGATGAGCTTGCCGTAGCCCTGGCGCGCCTCGTCAACGGCGTTGGACAGGATCTCGAAGGCGGCATGTGCGCAGCCGTCGAGCCCGTCCGAGCCAAAGATGACGGCGGGGCGCAGGCGTACGCGCTCCTCGTCCTTGAGCTGGCGGATACTGTCGTTACCATAGTTTGCGGTGTTTTTTGCCATACTCGCTCTCTCGGTGCTCCTTTGCTGCGTTTAAGTCATATAGATAGTCAAGGTAGCATAGCCCAGCCCACAGACGATTCCAACCAACACGAAATCCATCGAACAATCGTTCGTGATATATCGACTGATGTTAAGCTATTGGGAGAAATAGCTGAATCAAATCAATAAATATTTGATTTCCTTTAGCAGAATCAGATATATACTAAATGAAAACGAATCAGGAGAGCTTTTATTTAATAGAGCGGTGAAGATATGAAGATTATCGAACGTCCTCAATATATGGAAGTGCTTCTTGGCGCTAAGGGAACGCCGGACATCAAGGTGATTACCGGCATTCGTAGGTGCGGCAAATCTGTTCTACTGGAAGCTCTTGCCGATCGCATTCGTGAGGCCGACCCCGATGCCAATATTATCCGTATCAATTTCAATCTCCTCGAATTCGAGGAACTAACGGATTTTCGAGCATTGCATCGCTACGTTGAGGAAAGCTATTGCGAGGGCCTCGATAACATCGTGATGATCGATGAGGTACAAACTTGCGTTGGGTTCGAAAAAGCGGTCAATAGCCTTCATGCATCGGGTAAATACGATATCTACGTTACTGGCTCCAATGCTTTCTTGCTTTCGAGTGACTTGGCGACGCTTTTTCGCGGGCGGACATATGAGGTCGAAGTATTCCCGTTTTCCTTGCTTGAGTTTTCGACGTATCACGAAATTCATAACCCAGACGAAGCGCTTGACCGCTATTTAAGAGAGGGCGGAATGCCTGGCTCTTATTTGTATCCTAGCGAGCGAGCTCGCTATCGATATATTGCGAACGTGCTAGATGTCTTGGTTTTGCGTGATGTGGAAGAAAAGCATGGGGTTCGTAACAAGGTGCAACTAGAACGTGCATGCGATTTCCTAATGGACAATATCGGTAACATATCTTCTGTTAGCGGAATTGCGGCCGCGCTGGACGCTGCCGGCACGCGCGTTTCCGTGGCAACGCTCGCCCAGTACCTTGGATATTTATGCCAGGCCTTCGCGTTCTATCGAGTTCGCCGCTATGACGTAGGCGGTAAAAAGTACCTCACTTCGGGTGATAAATACTATTTATCGGATCATGCAATCAGATATGCAAAACTGGGCACTAAAAAACTCGACTTCGGGCATGTATATGAAAATATGGTCGCTTTAGAGCTCCTAAGACGCGGTTGGGAAATCTATGTCGGGGTGCTTTATAAGAAGGAAATCGACTTTGTGGCAATTCGTCGCGATGAACGTGTGTATATCCAAGTTAGCGATGACATTTCGCGTCAGGAGACCTTTGAGCGCGAAGTGGCGCCTCTGCTTGCGATACGTGATGCGTATCCCAAGATGGTCATTGCGCGTACAAAGCATGAGGCTGTTGATTATGAGGGGATTAAGGTGGTCGACATCGCCGATGGCTGATGGGGAGGGTCGGATGTCGAATAGCGGGCGGTGGACGCCTATCTAAATCATTGCGCTGCTCGGGCGCCTTGAGGGTCTTCTTAATAATGCGGGTGAGCCCACGCTCCTTACCGATGAATTCCACTTACTCGTTTCTGCCCGAGTAAGTTTGAAGACGGATGAGCCCGCTTCATTTTGTTTGCGGCTGGATACGTTTGTCGAAAAGTGCCGCGTGGATGGCTCAAATCGAACATTGGGACAGGCGTCTCATTTTATGGGCCGAGGGCGTGCGTATACAAGTCTTTTTGGTCCATAGGGGATGCTGGGCGGTTGCTAGTTGGGCCACGGGTCACTTCGCCGGCGCTGCTTCTTGCCATACGCTCATAGTGGAAGCCGATGCCACGGAGTCGACTTGGGACTCGGGCAACGGATGAGCTGCAAGCCGAAAGAAGCGGTGAGGATGATGAAGCCCATGACGAAGAAGCTGCTGTTAGGAATTCCCACCGTGACGCTTTCGGCTGTGTTGGCGTGTACGGTGGCAGGCTGCGGCAGTAGCGCGCCGAGCGGTTCGGCTGGCAGCTCGGGCGGGAGCGCACCCGTGCAGGAGAAGTCCAAGAAGGCCAAGGCCTATGAGTCGCAGACGGTCGAGGTGGCAGGCATTACCTATGAGTCGGTGGCTCACGGTACGTTCTATCGCGCGATGCCAAGCTGCAGGACGGCTTTTACCTGCACATCAAGATTACCAACAACAACACAAAGAACAGGACGTTCAGTTCCTTTAACGTGCATGCTGCCCAGGGCGATCTTGAGGCGGGTGACCCGTTGTTTACTTCCGGCAAGGCGGCCGTGCTCGACTACGTCGCAAGCGAGGCTCCCGATGATCTGCACAAGGGAATTGACCTTTCCGAGAGGCCAGATATCGGCCCGGGCGAGACCGTTGAGTACGTGTATTTCTGGGCGCCCAAGACGGCGTACTACGGGCCCATCACTGTCGAGTTCGTAGACGCTTACGCCCCCGCCAAGAATCATGAGCCATGCACTTTGACACCACGGGATGTGAGACCAAGGAGTTCAAGGCGGCCGGCGGCGTGGCCGATTCTGGCGAGAAGGCAGATTTAACGGGCATCGACTGCGCATCGTACAGTATCGAGGCCGCCGATGGGTACACGCTGGATTCGTCCAACGAAGAGCACGAAAAGGCAAACTTCTTCCACGACGAGACTGGAGGACGCCTGAACATCAGCATCTTCCCGCGCTCGCCGGAGGAAGAAGTTGCGAGCCTGGAGCAGGTCTACGAAGACAAGGAGACGACAACCGACCAGGTCGAGTACAACGGCATAACGTGGCTGCGCTTTACCGGTCCCGACAACGGTCATACGCTGTTTGCGACGGCTCCCGCGACGGGCGAGACCGTCCGTGTGTCGATCTGCTGGAAGATTGACTGGGACGCCGCCGTGCCCATGATGGAGGCGCTAAAGCTCAAGTAGCGCTGTGATTCCCATGTCAGGCGACTCAGGCTGGCTCCGAGTTATCGGGCCAGCCCATTTTGATATTCGATGAGCCGAGTCGGCGTCTCTCACAAAAGTAACTAGAAGCTAGCGAGGCCTATCCGAATTGACCTCATTGGCGGTGTCGGTTTCGAGCGCCGTGCGGCGGGTGCTGTAGGCGACGAGGCCGGCGCCTGCCGCGGCGAGTGCTGCAGCGGCTGCCGTAAGGGGAGCGTTGCTGTCTTTGCGAGAAGGTGCCCCGTGGCGGTGGTGCCGTTCGATGGCCAAAATCTCCAATTTGATCGAGCGAAGCGCCGGGTTCCGGAACGCGTTCGATGTGCTTGGCAGCCCGGTCGCTAACGCAACATATGCGCGACCAGCTCGGCGCGTGTGCCGATGCCAAGCTTTGCGTATACGCCGGATAGGCGATTTTTAACGGTGCCCGGCGACACACCCATATGACGAGCGATTTCGGCATTGGTCCACCCACGGCAGGCGAGCATGGCCATGGTGAACTCCGTGGTCGTTAGATCGTCGGCTACGTCCTCGCCCGAATCGGGGTTGTGGATGCGCCGCCAGCCGTAGCTGAAGCGGTACGTGATCTCGATGATGCGCGCGAAGTCGTCAGGGTATTGCGTTTTTAGGCACGCCTCGATGAGCCCTGTAAAAGGCCGTGGTGCTCGCCAATGAGTTCGATAAGGCCGTCGGGGCGCGCAATGTCCCAAGCGGCTCCGAAGTGTGCTTTTGCGGCGTCGATGTCCTTGAGGCTCATGCATGCCATGGAAGCTGCCAGGTGCAGGAACAGTTCCGAGATCGGATAACTTCCCTGTTTCATGATCAGGCGTTTTCCGCCATGCCCAGACTGCGGCCATATTCGCCGCGCAGGTACAGGGCATGCGCCATCACGTAGCTGGCGAACAGGCGCAGGCCTTCGGGCAGATGCGCCGCAAGTGGATAAACTCTTCGGCAGAATACGGGGAAGGCAAGTGCAACAGGACGCTCGCGGCCGAGGCGAACAGGATATGCGTGGCGTGGATGGCGGGCGATTCCTCGTCGGCTGGCGTATCGAGGATGCCAGCAAGGCACCGGCGGGCGTCGGCGATACGGTTGAGCGACAGACTGGCATATCCGCAGATAAAGCATGCGGAATAGCGCAGTGCGGGGTCGGTGGCGTCAAGATAGGGGCGTGCTGTCTCGGCGGCGAGCGTGGCCTGTCCGCGAAAGTACAGCGCTTCTGCCGTGGCGATGGTGCGTGAATCGGGGTCGGAAATGCCTGCAACCGCAGCGTCGATCTGCCCCGGCACAAAGGCGGTGCACATCAACGGCATGGGAACGCATGGGTAGCCATCGCAGTCCATCTTCCATCTCCCAACAGCTGGCAACAATAGCAGCAATTGTACTCCTGTTGCTCGGGACTGGAATTGTTGGGTATTGCCTACGATTATGCCGAACGCATAAAGGAAGAGTCTATTGGCGATGCTCTCAAGGTGGCTACCGAAGCCAAGCTGACCTCGATATTAGGAAAAATTGCCACCCCTGCAAAAAGCTCTGTCGCAGTGATGGGAAACGCATCTTCTGGGCATTCCGGCGTCTCCAGCTAGCGCTGGACTGCTGCTGTCGCCTGCGCGTTGGCGAGCGGGGCGTGGGGACCGTCCGGCGACCAGCGGTGACGGGCGAGCCTGCCGCGTGCGTGGGCCTCCATCGGCGTAGACCCATGACCCCTATGGCATCGGAGAAGTCCACCATCGCGTCCAGGACCTTACCGTCCGGCACGCCCACCTAGCGGCTCCCTTGAACCAAGGTTGAAGGGGGGTGTTGTACAAGGCATATGGGGCCGAGTGGAAGTGGATCAAAAGAGCGTTACTTGACGTTTCATGCATAATGCCAACCGCCCCGCGATATCACGTTCGCAGCGCGCAGGGGCCGGAGAATCTTCGCGATGAGAGTTGACGTCTAATACCTTGCATCGTATAGTGTGTATAGCATAGTATATGACGAGAGGAGGTGTGCGGATGGAGGCACAGATGAAGCGCGGCTTCCTGGAGGCCTGCGTGCTCGCGGCCGTCTCCGGCGAGGAGTCCTACGGCTACCAGATCGTGAAGGACGTACCGGCGAGCATGGGGCTCACGGAGTCGACGCTCTACCCGCTGCTCAAGCGCCTGGAGAAGGCCGGGTGCATCACGGCGCGCTCCGCCGAGCACAACGGGCGGCTGCGCCGGTACTACCGCATCACGGACGACGGGCGAGCGCGCATCGAGGAGTTCCTGGCCGAGTGGCCGTCCGTACGGGAGATTTACGCATACGTTGAGGGGGCGCACCATGACGCGCGATGAGTTCCTGGACCGGCTGGGCGAGCTGCTCGCCTGCCTGCCGACCGAACAGATGGAGGAGACCAAGGCGTTCTATGCGGAGGCCATCGCCGACCGCATGGAGGACGGCATGAGCGAGGAGGAAGCCGTGGCCGCCATGGGCACGCCCCGGCGAGG
>ENA-OQER01000330-OQER01000330.1-human-gut-metagenome-genome-assembly--contig:-NODE-330-length-26697-cov-5.173240_pt1 | contig 26697 bp, 30 predicted proteins | sample MGYA00242797_ERZ504639 | MGnify/ENA primary metagenome ERZ504639 (study PRJEB26092, sample SAMD00036306) | human gut metagenome | host: Homo sapiens | study: EMG produced TPA metagenomics assembly of...
GATAAGTAAGAAATTGTCAATTGTCCATTGTCAATTGTCCATTATATTGGCTTTTTTGCTCTGTCTGTTGCATATGCGCAGCAAGATAGTACGTTGAACCGCACTGTGGTGGTAGAGAATGAGTATAATCCCAATATCATGGATGCCTCAAAGATTAATGTCCTGCCTAAGGTGGAGGAGCCGGCTGTAATGAAGAAAGGCATAGAATATGCTACAGCCTTGCGCCTGTTTTGGCCTGGACGTATGAAAGTATGTCTCCTATAACCCGTGAATGGGCTATGAACCGCGCGAAACGTGGGTATGTCCGTGCCGGATATGGAAATTATGGGAATGTGGATTTTAAGGCTGGGTATCTGTGGGATATCACCGGAAAGGACCGCCTGAAAGTCGGAGTATCTCTGGATGGCATGAACGGAAAGCTGAAGCATTGGAATGCTGAGGATTGGAAATCACGTTTTTATTCTACTGAGTTCCGTTTGGACTATTCTCATGATTTCAGCAAGGTAACTTTGAATTTAGGTGGCGGCCTGCAATCACAAGTGTTTAACTATATGCCTGATTCCGAAGTATATACGGCTTCTGCCAGAGCTGCTGATAAACAGCATCATACTTTAGGCGATTTTCACATCGGTGTTTCTTCCAGAGATGAATCGCTTCCTTTGCAATTCACTTTGCAGACCGGATTGAAGTATTTTGGTATCAAATATCCGCTGGATTATTCAGATAATGCATCTACAGGTAAGGAGAAGATTGTACACACCGAAGGAGATGTATGGGGCAAGCTGGATAATGAGCAACGGGTAGGCGTCCGTTTCGAGATGGATAATCTGTTTTATTCTTCGGACAGTTTAATGGGCAACTATACTTCACTGGGTTTGAATCCTTATTATATGTTGGAAAGTGATGACTGGCGGGTCCGTGTCGGTGCTCATGTGGATTGGCAGTCGGGGGAGGACAGTGGCATTGATGTGTCTCCTGACGTGAAAGCCGAATACTTGTTCTCGGATAGTTATGTGCTTTATTTACATGCGTTGGGAGGGCGTGAACTGAATGATTATCGCCGGTTGAATGCTTTTTCACCTTATTGGTCTTTAACGCCCGGATGCCTTCTACCTATGTGCCACTGAATGCTACATTGGGTTTTAAAGCATCTCCGGTAAATGGTTTGTGGTTTAATATCTTTGGTGGATATCGGATCAGTAAAGATGAGTTATTTTGCAATCTGGTGGATGCGGACGGGTATTATTTTACTCATTTCTTGCAGGATAAAGCAAAAACCGCATATGGAGGTGCTGAACTGAAATATGGTTATAAGGACTGGTTTGACGCTTCATTGAAAGGTACATTTTATAGCTGGAAGACAGACAATGAAAATGAAGAGCTGTATTTAATGACCAAGCCTAAGTTTGAATTGAATTTTTATGCTGAGGCTAAGGTTTTTGAAGGATTGAAGGTTTATTTGGGCTATGAATATGTACAGAGGAAAGAGTATGTAATAGAAGAAGGGAATAGCAGCAGGGATCTTGGTTTGGGCAATATCAGCAATTTGAGTGTGGGAGCCAGTTATACCTTCCTGAAAGACTTGTCTGTTTTTGGGCGTGTGAATAATCTGTTGAATAAACAATATTATTATGAGTACGGCTATCCTGCTGAAAAACTGAATGTTCTAGCCGGGCTTTCTCTGGTTTTTTAGTTAAATAGACATTCGGAAAGGACTTTTTTAAGAAAAAAAAGCAGAAACATACCTTATTATATAGGTGTGCTTCTGCTTTTTTTCTACTTTTGCCCCAAAATAAAATGGAATACATAGTATTATGCAAAAAAATCTAGTAATAGTTGAGTCACCCGCTAAGGCTAAAACCATTGAGAAATTCTTGGGTAATGATTATAAAGTCCTTTCCAGTTACGGGCATATCCGGGATTTGAAAAAGAAGGAGTTTAGTATCGATGTAGAGAATGGGTTTGAGCCGACTTACGAGATACCGGCAGACAAAAAGAAATTGGTAGCCGAATTGAAAGCGGAGGCAAAGAAAGCTGATATGGTATGGCTTGCATCCGATGAGGATCGTGAAGGAGAAGCTATTTCATGGCACTTGTTTGAAGTCTTGGGGCTGGACCTGAGAAGACCAAGCGCATTGTATTCCACGAGATAACCAAAACAGCGATACTAAAGGCCATCGAAAATCCGCGTGACATTGATGTAAATCTGGTAAATGCCCAGCAAGCACGCCGTATTCTGGATAGAATTGTAGGTTTTGAACTTTCACCGGTATTGTGGAAGAAGGTAAAGCCTGCTCTTTCTGCCGGACGTGTGCAATCTGTTGCCGTTCGTTTGATTGTGGAACGTGAACGTGAGGTACATGCTTTTGTCAGTGAACCGTCTTATCGCGTTACAGCAGTGTTTGAAGTTCCTGATGTTGATGGAAATGAAGTTGAAGTGAAAGCAGAATTGTCCAACCGTTTCAAGACCAAGGAGGAAGCACAGGCTTTCCTTGAAACTTGTAAGGATGCGCAGTTCTCTATTGAAGATATAATAACCCGCCCTGTGAAGAAATCGCCGGCGGCACCGTTTACTACTTCTACGTTGCAGCAGGAAGCTGCCCGTAAGTTGGGATTTACAGTAGCGCAGACCATGATGGTGGCACAGCGTCTGTATGAAAACGGACAAATTACTTATATGCGTACGGATTCGGTGAACCTTTCGGATTTGGCTTTGAATACTAGCAAGCAGACTATTTTGTCCCTGATGGGAGAAAGATATGTCAAAGTCCGTAAGTTTGCCACCAAGACTAAAGGAGCACAGGAAGCGCATGAGGCTATCCGTCCTACCTATATGGAGAATGAGACGGTGAGCGGAACCGGTCAGGAACAGAAATTGTATGAACTGATCTGGAAACGTACCATCGCTTCACAGATGGCAGATGCGGAACTGGAGAAAACAACGGCTACTATTGTAATTAGCAACAGCAGCGAGAAATTTATCGCTACCGGCGAGGTGATTACTTTTGACGGTTTCCTGCGTGTATATAAGGAATCATATGATGATGACAATGAGCAGGAGGATGAGGGTCGTCTGTTGCCGCCTCTAAGCAAAGGGGAAAAACTGATAAGAAAAGAAATTTTGGCAACTCAACGCTTTACCCAATGTCCGCCCCGTTATACGGAAGCCAGCCTGGTACGCAAACTGGAAGAGTTGGGCATCGGTCGTCCATCTACATACGCACCTACCATTTCTACTGTGCAACAACGCGGTTATGTAGAAAAAGGAAACAGTGAAGGTGTGAAACGTCCGTATGATACCTTGAAACTGAAAGGTGGCAAGATTACGGAAATTACCAAGACAGAGATTACGGGAAATGAAAAGGCTAAGTTGTTACCTACTGATACCGGTATCGTGGTAAACGATTTCCTGATGGAATACTTCCCTGAAATCATGGACTTTAACTTTACAGCGAATGTGGAGAAAGAGTTCGATGAAGTGGCTGAAGGAGAAAAGGAATGGACTGGTATGATGGATAGTTTCTATAAAGGTTTCCATCCGTTGGTAGATAAGACCATTCACTCTAAGACTGAACATAAGGTGGGTGAAAGAGTATTGGGGACAGATCCTGTAAGCGGTAAGCCGGTATCGGTTAAGATAGGTCGTTTCGGTCCGGTTATTCAGATTGGTACTGCCGATGATGAAGAGAAACCGCGTTTTGCGCAGTTGGCAAAGGGATTGTCTATGGAAACCATTACGTTGGAAGAAGCGTTGGATGCGTTCAAGCTTCCCCGTACGTTGGGGGATTATGACGGTCACACGGTGACGGTAGGAGTAGGGCGTTTCGGACCATACGTGCGTTATGACAAACTGTTTGTTTCTATTCCTAAAGGAATGGACCCGATGGAGATTTCTTTGGATGAAGCGGTCGAACTGATCAAGAATAAGATAGAAGCGCAGGAGAAGAAGTTTATTAAAGTATTCGATGCTGACCCTGATATGCAGGTCTTGAACGGACGTTACGGCCCATACATCAGCTATCAGAAAAAGAATTATAAGATCCCTGAGAATGTAGAACCGGCGGATTTAAGTCTGGAGGCTTGTTTTAAGGTGATTGAATTGCAGAAAAGCAAGGCGGAAACCCGTAAAACGAAAGCGGCTTCAAGAAACAGGGGAACCGTAAATATGGAAGAGGAGTCCGAAAAAACCGAAGAATCCGCTAAAAGTAAGGCGGTTCCCAAGGTAAAGGGCACTGCAAAAGCAAAAAAATGACACGTATATTTCTAATAGGATATATGGGTGCGGGCAAAACGACTCTAGGTAAAGCGTTTGCCCGTGAAATGAGTCTGAATTTCATTGATTTGGACTGGTATATCGAGGAACGTTTCCATAAAACCGTTCAACAGTTGTTCTTGGAGCGTGGAGAAGACGGATTCCGGGAACTGGAACGGAAAATGTTGCATGAGGTGGCCGAATTTGAAGATGTGGTTGTTTCGGCCGGTGGAGGAACACCTTGTTTTTTTGATAACATGGAGTATATGAATGACTGTGGTGATACGGTATTTCTGGATGTGGAACCTGCTGTGTTGTTTCGCCGTCTGAGAGTGGCCAAGCAGCAACGTCCATTGTTAGCAAATAAAAGTGATGAGGAACTGATGGATTTTATCTGTGAGGCGTTACAGAAAAGACATCCGTTTTATTCCAAGGCAAAACATCTGTTTAAAGCTGATGAGCTGGAGGATAAAAAACAAATTCAAGCCTCTGTTGACAGCTTGAGAAAGCAATTGAATAAATAATTATATATAGTAAATACACACTCTTTGTACAGAAGAAGAAATGAGAAAATGGCGTATTGAAGATTCGGAAGAACTCTACAACATAACCGGGTGGGGAACTTCGTACTTTGGTATCAATGACAAAGGTCATGTAGTGGTAACTCCTCGTAAGGACGGCGTTGAGGTCGACTTGAAAGAGTTGGTCGATGAGTTGCAATTGCGGGATGTGGCAGCTCCTATGCTGGTCCGTTTTCCGGATATTCTGGATAATCGTATTGAAAAAATCGCGAACTGCTTTAAGCAGGCATCTGATGAGTATGGGTATAAGGCCCAGAATTTTATCATTTATCCTATCAAGGTAAACCAGATGCGTCCTGTAGTAGAAGAAATCATTAGTCATGGTAAGAAATTCAATTTGGGACTGGAAGCCGGTTCTAAACCCGAACTCCATGCGGTGATAGCTGTGAATACAGATTCGGATTCATTGATTATCTGTAACGGATATAAGGACGAAAGTTATATTGAGTTGGCTCTGCTGGCACAGAAGATGGGGAAACGCATTTTTCTGGTGGTGGAGAAAATGAATGAATTACGCCTGATAGCCAAAATGGCAAAGCAGCTGAATGTGCGGCCTAACATAGGTATCCGCATCAAGCTGGCTTCTTCGGGAAGTGGTAAATGGGAAGATAGCGGAGGAGACGCCAGTAAGTTTGGCTTGACATCCAGTGAATTGCTGGAAGCGCTTGACTTTTTGGAAAAGAAAGACATGAAGGACTGTTTGAAACTGATTCATTTTCATATCGGCAGTCAGGTTACTAAAATACGTCGTATCAAGACCGCTCTGCGTGAGGCATCGCAATTCTATGTGCAGTTGCATGTGATGGGATTTAATGTGGAATTTGTGGATATCGGTGGTGGTTTGGGGGTGGATTATGACGGAACTCGTTCTGCCAATAGTGAAAGTAGTGTGAATTACTCTATTCAGGAGTATGTGAATGACTCTATCTCTACGCTGGTAGATGCCAGTGACAAGAATGGAATTCCTCATCCGAATATTATTACTGAAAGCGGACGTTCACTGACTGCCCATCACTCCGTGCTGATTTTCGAGGTGCTGGAAACGGCGACTTTGCCCGAAATGGATGAGGATTTCGAAGTAGGTGAAAATGACCATGATTGGTACATGAACTTTATGAGATATGGGATAATCTGAATCAGAGCCGTATGGTGGAGGCGTGGCACGATGCACAGCAGATACGTGAGGAAGCACTTGATTTATTCAGCCACGGTATTGTGGATTTGAAGACCCGTGCCCAGATAGAGCGTCTGTACTGGTCGGTGACCCGTGAGATCAATCAGATTGCTTCGGGGTTGAAACATGCGCCCGATGAATTCCGCAAACTGGACAAACTGCTGGCTGATAAATATTTCTGTAATTTCTCGTTGTTCCAGTCGTTGCCGGACTCGTGGGCGATAGATCAGATATTCCCTATCATGCCTATCCAGCGTCTGGACGAGAAGCCCGACAGAAATGCTACCTTGCAGGATATTACTTGTGATTCGGATGGAAAGATTGCCAATTTTATCTCTACCCGTTATGTATCGCATGACCTGCCGGTACATTCGTTGAAAGGAAAAGACGCTTATTATATAGGTGTGTTTCTGGTTGGTGCTTATCAGGAGATTTTGGGTGATATGCACAATTTGTTTGGAGATACCAATGCGGTGCATGTCACGGTGGATGACAAAGGATATTCCATTGATCAGGTAATTGATGGTGAAACGGTGGCCGAGGTTTTGGATTATGTACAGTATAATCCGAAGAAACTGGTGCGTACACTGGAAACGTGGGTGACCAAATCAGTAAAAGAAGGACGAATTTCTGTAGAGGAAGGAAAAGAATTCCTCTCTAATTATCGTTCTGGGTTGTACGGATATACTTATTTGGAATAATAACATGAAAGAGAAACTGACTATCATAAAAGTAGGTGGAAAAATTGTAGAGGAAGAGTCTACACTTAATCAGTTATTGGCTGATTTTTCTGCTATAGGAGGTTATAAGTTGTTGGTACACGGTGGCGGGCGCTCTGCTACCAGACTGGCGGCACAACTAGGGATTGAAAGCAAGATGGTGAATGGTCGCCGCATTACGGATGCAGAAACGCTGAAAGTGGTAACCATGGTATATGGCGGACTGGTGAACAAGAGTATCGTAGCCGGTCTTCAGGCAAAAGGTGTGAATGCCATTGGACTGACCGGAGCTGATATGAATGTGATCTGTTCAGTAAAGCGTCCGGTAAAAGACGTGGACTATGGCTTTGTTGGTGATGTAGAGAAAGTAAATGCCAATTTTTTGGCGGCATTGATCCGTCAGGGCATTGTGCCTGTTATGGCTCCATTGACCCATGACGGCAAAGGAAGCATGCTGAATACCAATGCTGATACCATTGCCGGAGAAACCGCTAAAGCATTGGCCTCCTTGTTTGATGTGACATTGGTTTATTGTTTTGAGAAAAAGGGTGTATTGCGTGACGAGAATGATGATGACAGTGTAATTCCTGTCATTACTCCTGAGGAGTTTAAAGAATTTGTAGCGCAAGGTATCATTCAAGGAGGGATGATTCCTAAGCTGGAAAATTCTTTTTCTGCTATTGATGCAGGCGTCAGTCAGGTGGTAATAACCTTAGCATCAGCATTAGTGAAGGAAGTGGAACCGTAATTAAAAAATAATTCAAAAAAACAGGCGGGTGAGTGTAACTTAGTGTAACTCACCCGTCATTATTACAGAGCAATGCGAGAGATCAGTTTCCGAAACGATATTCTGCCCCTGAAAGACAAACTCTACAGGTTGGCGCTTCGTATTACGCTGAATAGTGCTGAAGCGGAGGATGTGGTGCAGGATACGATGATCAGAGTATGGAACAAGCGGGATGAATGGCCGCAGTTTGAATCCATTGAGGCATATTGCCTGACCATTGCTCGTAACTTGGCAATTGACCGCAGTCAGAAGATGGAAGCGCAAAATTTGGAACTGACCTCTGAAGTGCGGGAGATGCCTGATACATTGACGCCTTATGATCGGTTGGCGCAGAACGAACAAATACAGTTGGTTCACCGTCTGGTCAATGAGCTTCCCGAAAGGCAGCGTACAATTATGCAGTTGAGGGATGTTGAAGGAAAGAGTTATAAAGAGATTGCAGATATTTTGCAGATTACGGAAGAACAGGTGAAAGTAACCCTTTTCCGTGCCCGGCAGAAAATAAAACAAAGATACACTGAAATAGAGGATTATGGATTATAAATATATTGAACAGCTTTTGGAACGTTATTGGAATTGCGAAACTTCATTGGAGGAAGAGCAAATATTACGTTCATCTTCGTCAGAAGGAAGTGCCTGCTCATTTACTCCGGTACAAGCAGTTGTTTGCTTATCAGGATGTGGAGAAGGAGAAAGGTTTGGGAGATGATTTTGATACCAGAATTCTGACCCGGATAGAAAGACCGGTGGTAAAAGCACAACGTCTGACTATGCGTACGCGTTTTATGCCTCTGTTTAAAGCGGCTGCAATGATTGCCGTGTTGTTTCTTATGGGTACAGTGATGCAACACACTATGGAAGGTGGTGATAGTGATACGGTATCGGTACACGATGAGTATCAGAATTCTACTACCGACCCCCAAGTGGCATACGAACCTGTATTGCCTACAGATACGGTGGCAAAGATTACCGTTGATGATACCGGTACAGGGAAAACAAACTAGAACATTTTCATTTGCTTTTATATAAATATGATAGTTAGTGCTTATTAAAACAACTTTTTAATTCGAGGCTGTGAAGTTTCAATTCTCTCAAATTTTAAATTAACTAACTAAATAATTTTAAAAAGGATTACCGCGTGAGCAGTAATCCTTTTTTGTTTGGTAGATAATTTAATGTAAAGAGAGAGTTATGAAATGAGTTATTTGCTCTTAACGCTTCCAATTCCGGATTTTTTAGTCCGGTAACCTGAGGGTCACCGTAGTAGTTTACACTTCCTACTCCCTGGGCACTGATATTTATCGTCCCGGATGCATAACAAGAAACACTTCCCACACCGTTTTGTTCAACTACAACATCAGAAACAATCATGTCTTTTGCTTTCAGGCTACCTACTCCTTCCAAATAATATGTCGCATGACCGGCCTGCCCCTTTAAATTGATACTGCCTACTCCTTCTTGGGATACTTTGATGGAACGTGCCATTAATGCATTTGCTTCAATACTCCCCACACCTTCAGCACTGATAGAAAGATCTGTTACTTTCACGCTGTCTTTCAGATAAATACTTCCTACACCTCTTTGCTTGATACTACATAAGACCGGACTGGTAATTGAGATATTGATTTTTGAACTCTTGAAGTTTTTGAATTTGTCTTTATCCATACTGATACTCAGCGTACTGTCTTTGACCATGACAATGAGTTGGGGGATGTAATTATCCGGACCGTCGGCTTCTACTTTGGTCACATTCCCTTGAGTAAAGACAATGTTGGTAGGTGCTTTGTTCTCTATCTTATTGAAAGGAGTTACGCTATATTTTTTGGTCATTTTACTCTTGCTGGGTTTCGGACCTGATGATATGTGGAAACAGCCTGTCATCATTGTGATTGCCAGAAAAAGACTGAAAAAATAAATAGTTTTTGTTCTCATGGTAATATATATATTTAATTGGTTTCTGTTAATTAGACGGTGAAGATTCCTGGAAGTTGCAAATCTCTGCCTTTTTTTATTGGAAAGCTGTATCTTTGTATCCGTATGGCAACTAAAAGAGTACTTCCGGATAAAGATTTTGACCGTATTATAGTGCGTACACACAAGCTGGCGCGTAATGTTACTATGCGGGTAAAGCCCGACGGACTGCATGTTACTGTTCCTCCTTATAGTTTAAGCAGCAAAGTGCTGGAGGTGGTGGAGCAATACAAGCAACGTCTGTTGGAGGACTGGAGGAAAGTGAGTAAGAAACCGATTGATTTAAATTTTCGTATTCATACTCCCTGTTTCCGTTTATGGCTGGAGCAAGGTAACTTTACTTGCTTTTCCGTACGTTTTACCGAGGAGGGAGTCAAGATTATCTGTCCGCGGAATGTGGATTTTTCTTTACCTGAAGTACAAAGGCTGGTACGTAATGCCATCATCCGTGCCATGAAGAAAAATGCGCAAGAATATCTGCCACCTCTTTTATCCGCTTTGTCCGAACAGTATCATTTGCCATTTAAACGTGTGAAGATTACCGGCAGCAAGGGAAGATGGGGAAGTTGTTCGGGAACAGGCAGTATCAATCTTTCCTGTTATTTGATGTTGTTGCCTCCCCATTTGATGGATTATGTACTGTTACACGAATTGTCTCATACCAAGGAAATGAATCACGGCCCTCGTTTTTGGGAGTTGCTGGATAGTATGACAGGAGGGAGAGCTCGTGCCTTGCGTGCGGAGTTACGTAGATTTAATACTGATTTTTAGAACTATTAAATAGAATTACAATGAAAAACAGATTTTTAAGCATGCTTATTGGGGCTGTCTTGTTCGTTCTTTCAGTAGCGGCCGAAAATTATCCTTATCGGAGTGATGTGCTTTGGGTAACTGTACCCGATCATGCCGACTGGTTGTACAAGACAGGCGAGAAAGCGAAGATTGAGGTTCAGTTCTATAAATATGGTGTTCCGCAAGATGGTGTGGAGGTTTTATATGAGCTGGGAGGCGACATGATGCCTTCGGATACCAAGGGAACTGTAAAACTGAAGAATGGAAAAGCGGTTATTTCTATGGGGACAATGAAAGAGCCAGGTTTCCGTGATTGTCGTCTGACGGCTAAAGTAGGAGGTAAAACTTATTCCCACCATATCAAAGTCGGTTTCTCTCCTGAGAAGCTTCAACCTTATACCAGTTGCCTTCTGATTTTAATGAATTCTGGAATAAGACTAAGGCGGAAGCGGCTCAGTTCCCTCTGACTTATACCAAAGAGTATGTAAAGAAATATTCTACGGACAAAATGGACTGTTACTTGATCAGGCTTCAGCTGAATAAGCAGAACCAGTGTATTTATGGTTATTTGTTCTATCCTAAAGCGGAAGGAAAGTATCCGGTAGTACTGTGTCCTCCAGGGGCTGGCATCAAGACGATCAAAGGGCCTATGCGGCATAAATATTATGCGGAAGAAGGCTGTATCCGCTTTGAGATAGAAATCCACGGATTGAATCCGGAGTTGGATGAGGATACTTTCGGCGAGATAAGCCGCGCTTTCAGCAGCCGGGAAAACGGTTATTTGGTAAACGGCTTGGATAGCGTGAAAATTATTATATGAAACGGGTTTATCTGGCTTGTGTCCGCAGTATTGATTTGCTGACTTCATTACCTGAATGGGATGGTAAAAATGTTATTGTGCAGGGGGGGAGCCAAGGGGGAGCTTTGGCTTTGATTACGGCAGGACTTGACAAGCGTGTTACGGCATGTGTGGCAAACCATCCCGCTTTAAGTGATATGGCAGGTTACAAAGCCGGCCGTGCCGGGGGATATCCTCATCTTTTTAAGAATACGGTAGATATGGATACACCTGCAAGATGAAGACCCTTGCATATTATGATGTGGTGAATTTTGCCAAACAGATTACTGTTCCTGTTTATATGACATGGGGATTCAATGACAATACTTGTCCTCCTACTACCAGTTACATTGTCTATAATGTACTGAACTGTCCGAAAGAGGCGTTGATTACTCCAGTCAACGAGCACTGGACTTCTGAAGACACAGAATACGGGCATTTGCTTTGGATAAAGAAACACTTGAAATAAATCGATGGAAATAGATGTTTTTAAGATTATAATTGCTATATTTGTTTAGCATAGTGTAGCAACTATCTGTATTTTGATGTTGAACCCTTAAATCGCAAACAGATATGACCGACCTCACCATTCTAATCGCTGTTATTGCATTGGCATTGTGGCCGCTTGCATTTTTAGTTCTTCGCATCCGTCATGAGCGTAAAAAACGTAGAGACCGTTTGGACCGTATGACAAAGGAAGACTTGGAGGATATCGGTACGGAAGAGCTGGTTATAGCTGTGCTCAAAAAGATAGGCTGTCAGCCGGAAACCAATGAGGAAGGACATATTGTCTTTAAATATCAAGGTGATGATTTTTATATTGCGGTGGAGGATGAGGCCCGGTTCATCATGATATGGAATCCGTGGTGGGCGTCTATCAGTGTGGATAATCCGGCTTTACCTTACTTAAAAGAGATTGTCAATCTGGTCAATGTGGATTCGTTGGTGACCACTGTCTTTACGGCGGATGAGGATGAGAAAAACGTGGGGCTTCATTCCAAGTGCCATACGGTCTTTACTCCCAAAGAAGGCCAGTTGGACGAATATCTGAAAGCTATGCTCGATCATTTCTTTGTTACTCACGATGCTATCAAGCAAAATTTGCAGCAACTGGGTAGTGCCGCTTCGGAAAGTGTTAATAAGGAACGGACAAAGGTGAAAGGATTTGCTGCTTATAAAGAGAACAGTACGCCACTGTCTTCTGTCGAAGAAGAGAAAAAATAAGGAATGTTTTCATTCGTTCCGGCTTTTATGAAAGTTGCTTTGATGTATGGTTCAAAGCAACTTTATTTGTGTTTATACTTATGCTAAATCCTTTTTCTCTTAAGTATTTTTTTTCTTATCTTTAAGTTCTTTTTTCTTGAAATCCTGAAGTTCAACAAGAAGGAAGATAAGGTGGAGGGCATGTTTGACAAATGCCTGTTCGTTCTGCGTAATCTATCTTCCCTTCTTGAGCGTCTGTGTGCGTTGCAGAGCCGTGTATTCGACCGTTTTTTCGAGGCTGCCGAGATTGCGAAATTCACTTCTAGGGAGTTTGGTGAACATTGGGAAAATTTGAAGAGCTTCCGTGATTGGTATAGCGTAATGTCTACTCAATTGAAGAAAGGACGTGAGGAGGACCCTAAAGAGGAACTCGAAAAAGGTCTTTAGGAAGGATTTGAAACAGGTCGTAAGGAAGAATGCTAAAAATGAAACAGGGCGGTATTGCATTTGATGTAAATTGCCCAGATTACCGGTTTATCGGCTCAGGAAATAATGTTTCTTTAAGTTCTTTTCTGGAGAAATTGACTTCGTAAAGTGATTAAGTTGGCTTGATGCCTGAAACTTGTTGACCGATTTCCGTTCAAAGAGTTTGTTCAAATTATTTCGGTGAATCTTTTTTAAGGAGAGAATCTCTTTTTTGTGATAGTAATCAATTGATTAACAATTGATTATTTCCTTCTTTTATATATACTTATTTGTATATCTCTTACCAAGAGATATACATTTTCTGTGCAAAAATAAGCAAAGTTTTGAGAACTAATACATTTTTGGCAAAAAAAATAGGAATTTATATAAAAAATAAGCTTCCAAGTCCATTTTTATACTCCTTTATCCTATTTGAAATAGGATATAATATGTTGATATATTGTTTGTTAGTTACTTTCTATAGATCTCTTGGTAAGAGATCTATAGAAAATGTCGTTTTTAAGTTCCTTTATTATATGATAAAGTATGTCTTTGAAGCGATGAGAATGAATGAAATTAACATAGAGCAGATGGAATATCTATTTCTAAGACGTAAACGAAGTAGCGCCGTTTCCGAGCGGCAGAAGAACTTGCTTTTCAAAGCCGCCCAGCGGCATTGGGAGGAGGAGTTTGTCGGCAAGGAAGCGAATATTCGTAAAGTGGACTGCCGTATATATAAAGCTATATTGTACCAGCTTGAGATACGTCAGATATTCCTTGACACTTCGCTTTCGCTGAAAAAACTGAGCGATTTGCTTGAAACAAACCAGACCTACCTAAGTAATGTAGTAAACAAATACTTTGGCTGTAACTTGAAGGAGCTTGTGAACGGCTATCGTGTGGAATATGCCAAGGAGCTTCTTAGTTTCGGTCGTTGTGCATTGAATGACTTGCCTCGTAGTTGCGGTTTCGCTTCTAAAAGCGCTTTCTATTCAGCTTTCAGTAAGGTTGTGGGTGTGTCACCTTTGTCTTATCAGTCACGGGAAAGGAGGAAACGGGAGTTACAGGTAATAAACGAACTAAGATATTAATAATGAGATTAATATGTATAATCAATTTTAGTTTTTAAATTTATAAATTTAAAGTTTTTCTATTATGAACAAAAAGTTTTTAAGTGCAATCCTGTTCGGAGCCTTGATGGTTTCGTCAACGGGAACATTTGTGTCTTGTAAAGACTATGATGATGACATTGACAACATCAATAAAGAGTTGTCGACTCTTAAAGGAGATCTGAGTGCTTTACAGGCAAAAGTAAATGAAGGCAAATGGATTACAAGTTTGGCTCCAACTACTGGTGGTTTTACCGTAACTTTTTCGGATAACACTTCTTATACCATTACGAATGGTAAAGATGGTGCTGCTGGTGCTGATGCTGTGAAATGGGAGATTGGTACTGACGGTTTTTGGTATAAGAATGATGTAAAGACCGAGTATCAGGCTGTTGGTCAAGCTGGCGAAGCTGGTGTTGCTGGTGTATCTCCTTATATCGGTGAAAACGGTAACTGGTTTGCTTATAACACCGAGACAAAAGAAGTGGAAGATACAGGTATCTCTGCTGCTGGAACCAGTACCTACGTGGTGAAGAATGGTGATAACTATGAATTGCATGTGTATAACCAGACTACCGGGGAATATGAGTCAATCGTTCTTCCTGCTACTGCTGCAGCAGCTGCTTTGAACGTGGTGTTTATGCCGACATATAGTGATATGCAGACTAAAGTGGTTGCTATCAATATCTCTGTTGGTGACGAGTTTAACGATAAGAACCGTTTGTGGGATAATAATGTTTCATTGACTAACGATATTGTTTTCAACTATCGTGTTTCTCCTGCAAGCATTGATTTGGCAAAAGCAAATATTGGCTTCTTGGTAAATGAAGTACAGTCAAGAACTGCAGGTTCTATCTTGGAAGTTGCTGATAAATCGTTTGCTGATGGTGTTTTGGCTGTAAAAGCTAAAGCTGGTGAAGCATTCTCTTTGAAGAATAAGAAATATGCCGTGGCTTTACAGGTTCAGAATGATGCACAGAGCGCAATTTCTACTTATCATTTGCTTACATCTAATACAATTAATCGCGAAGACTTGACAGTATTCGAAGCTCGTAAGGATGATAATGGAGAGATTGGGTATTTCCAGTTCCTTTCTCTTGATATAAACCTCTTATATACAGGTGAATTGAATGTTGCTGATACTTTAACTGTAGGACGAACTGTTAGGGATAATTCTATGAATACTTCGTCATATAGTGACTTGAGAAAATACGGTTTTACTCCTTACTACGAAGTAGTTAAGAAAGCTGGTGAAGACAAAGGCAATTATTTCACTGTAGAAAATGGCGTTATTAAAACTAACGGACAAATTTCTTCTGTAGGTCATAATTGTACTTTCATTGTATCTGTATATGATAAGAAAGACGGATATAAATTGGCTGAAAAAGAATTGACTGTATCGTCAGTTGAGAAGATTGCTACTACTAAGACTTATACTAAATCTGAAACTCATGAATTAACTCTTGAATCAAAAGATTATAGATTCAAGTTTGATATGAATGATGTATATAATACATTGGGCATGTCTTCTCAAACTTTCTGGAATGCAGGATATTCTTCTGAATATTATATTTGGGATGCAGATAGAAGTGAATATGTACAATCAAGCAGTAGTAATGGTGTTATTTCTGCTGGTTCAGTATATGAAAACAATGAAAAGATCTTGTATGTAGATGTTAAGAATATCTTGACTAAAGATCAGCTTGGTAAGTACAAAGTAGTATTTAAGATTGGTAATACAGGTGCAGAAGTTGTTTATGAGGTTAAGGTAGTATATCCTGAAGTGACTTTGATTAAAGACAATGATTACTGGAAAGATGGTTATATGATTAATGCCGGTAACTTGTAGGTTCTAATTATGTTATGTCTGGTGACTTGCGTCGCGGATATAAGAATAAAGACCTTGATTTGGTATTTGAAACAGTAGCTGGTGAAACTCGTACAGACTTTACTTTGATTAACAATGTTCTGACATATACAGGAGATTGCAATGATGAAGAAGGTAACCGTATCAATATCTCTACTATCGATCCGGTTGATGTAATGGTATTTGTTCTGATTAATGGTCAGAAGATTGACAATGGTACTAAGATCCAGGTTAAGTTTGCTGACCCGTTGAAGAATATCACTTTGAAGAAAGATGCCAAGTTTGAAACTACAGACAAGAAGAGTCCAGCCGATAAATTGCAGTTGAATTCTGCAATCAACTTGGTAAGCATTGCTGGTGAAAAAGTAATTGAAAACGGTACGATGAATGCTACTATTGCCGGTTACTATAATGCTCAAGCAGCTAAGTTCGAAGTATCGGAAGAGGATGCTGCTAAGGGAGCTAGTGTAAATGCTACAACGGGTGAATTTACATGGCAGAATGATGGTGTAGCTTTGACAGCCAACAAGACTATCAATGTGAAAGTTACGGTTACATACACTTGGGGTGTTGCGGTTGGTACAATTCCTGTAACTGTAAAATCTAACCTCTAATCTGAATTAGATGATTAAAAAATAATCATACTATAAAGTAAAAGTCCGCTTCTCCTTCGTGAGAAGCAGCTTCTACCCAAAGTAGAAATTATAAATTCTTTCAAGCGGGGAAAGCATACGTATCCGGCAACGGGCGTTTCTTTCCCCGCTTTTTTTTAAGGAAATGACTCTGAAGAATAGTTTGTTTCTTTTCCGGTTAGAGTCTGTTCATTGAATAAATTGTATATACCATGAATAAAGTAGAAGAGATAAAGAAAAAATCAGAGATTTGAAGTTAAAGCAGAAGATGACAACTGGGCGTTTGGAATGGAACGATATACAGAGAGAAATAGACATTTTGAATAATGAGTTAAAGCAACTAGAAACAGACAAACCACAATATGGAAAATAGATTATACTTGTACAACTTAGGTATAAAGACATTTGGCGGCTTTGCAACACTGGGTGGAGTTATACAGCTTTGCAACTATTTACGCAGCCTGATCTTGATATTAAATCAATTTTGCTTTCGTTTCCTGCGTGGGTAGTATATGTATTTGTATGCCTGACTATTATTTTTGCTATGTTGAGGGAACGGTACAAATCGATGAGTCAAAGGGTGGAAGTATTGAATGTTAAATTGAACGAGCAAAATGCAATAATTCGTTCGTTGCAGGAAATGATGAAAATTGTGCCATTCAAAGGACGCTTTTTCTTGACCACAGAGTATTTATACAATGAATTGGGGAATATATACAGAATAACATTGATATTGATTCAATAGAGATAAAGAATACAATAGAAAAAAGAGGTATGGGAAACAAGAGAGATTCCTTTGTCCGATTAAATATAAGAGGTGTTGTCTCACATAAAATCAGTACATTTCATTTGCTGGTGGCAGGTGATACCATTGTTAACTTTGAAGATATAACATACAAGCGTTCGAGCGTGTTGGTGGGAAGCAGAAAAAATTATGTGCAAGAATTGCTGATAACGGACAGGATTCTTTGTTGAAGCAGGTTGTTGTTTCTTATGGCAAAGTAAAAAGTCCTGGTAGTATTGTTGATTTGATGATTGAATGGTGCTGGCCTAATATGTTGAATGTTACAGATTGCGACTATACTACATTGCCTAATTTTTTGGCAGGTACGGTGAAACATCTGAAAATGTCTTTGGAATGTAAAGAAGATATAGATTTTAAATCGGCAAGTATATATAAATATAAAGTCGGTATGGATAAGGCCCGGTTGATTTTGGACGTTGATATGTCCGAAATCACAGATACGATATCTTATGAAGAAGATAATCCGTTAATGAATTCTACTTATATATTGTATTACGAAGTTGCCAGATGATTGGAAATCTGAAAAAATATATAGATAAGGTATCTTTTATGGATCATATAGATGCCAAGCTGCGGCAGAATGAACCTATGATTATAGATTCATTCGTCAGTAATAAATGTAATCTGAAATGTAGACATTGTTATTTTGGAGATGCCCGGCCCATATCAGAGTCGGTTTCTTTGGCAAGATGGAGAAGTTTTCTTGATGAAGCTATTGGAATGGGTATGAAACATTTTCATTTTTCGGGTAAAGAATCTTTTTTGGATAATAGAATCTTTGATATCCTGAATCTTTTAGCAGAGTATAAAGAAGATAGGAAAATATTTTATGGAGTTGTTTCAAATGGAATGAGTATGGATATTCAGGGGTATGACGAAGTTCTTGCAACCAACATTTCATACCTTGAAATTAGTCTTGAGGGCTCTGGAAAATACAATGATTTGATAAGGGGTGAGAACGGATACAATACGGTTTATGAGTTGATTGAAAATGTGGAGCATCGAGATAAAATAAACATTACTTCTACTATTTTTGATGATAATGGAGCTGATTTATTATCCATGTTGCTTGCATATTGGAAATTAGGAGTTGATAAATTTAATTTTGCTCCTATCATGTATTATTCACCATTTGAAATGAAACCATTGAAAAGTTTGTCGTGTGAATCCTTGCTTGGTTTTGTTTCGCTCTGTCTTGATTTTATGAATAATGATAACAGTTCGGATGCTATTGATATAAGGATTTGTATGACGAAAGCAATGGCGTATGAACTGTTTTTGAAAGAAAATATATTAACCGGAAAAATAGAGGAATATATATACAGAGGCAATAAAATGAAATATCAGAGGGGGAATAAGGTGTTGGAGTTTAGTTATCCTTTACTCAGCATTCCATTCCTTAATGAATTGGTCGTTACTCATGATGGTTACATTATATCCTGTGCAGATGATATTCATTATAAGTATCTTGATAAGATCGCTTTACCGAACGTGAATATAGTAAAAAACAGTTTTGCAGAAATATTGCAAGCGAGAAACGAATTTATTTTGTGTTATTTAGACAAAGAATTATCTCAATATACTAAATGTTTATAATTATGAAAACACAAGAATTTGTAGATGTTCGGGTGGGTGAAAGCACTCAGCCGGATCACGGTTATGAATTGAGTGATAAGTGTATAATAACGAAAAGTTCAAATGCTGTCGCTAGCGGAGCAGGAAGCAAAGGCTTGTTTTCGTATAAAAGTACTAAGCTGAAAAGTGCTGAATGTAAAATCAATCAGAGTTTACGGGATGTTGATAATGGAGCAGGAAGCAAAGGTTTGTTTAGTGTGAATGTTGATTAGTAAGCATGGCTTTGTAGAGAAGTTTGTTTGTCTTTTTAACTTCTGAACATGAAGCTAAAATGTTTGACCTCTTTTGCATGTGGCAACAATAAATTGACATAAAGCAAGTAATCATTCCTTTTCTTATAAAAGTGTGCTAAAAACACTTATATCTGAAAACATAACAATTATTTTTGTACGTTTTTTAATTAATGGATTGTTTTTATTCAGGTATGAAAAAGAGTTTGACGGCTTTGGCGTTCGGCACATTAGGATTGGGCATTGCCGAGTTTGTAATGATGGGCATTTTGCCCGATGTAGCGAAGAACTTGCATATAAGTATTCCGCAAGCAGGACATTTTATTTCGGCTTATGCACTAGGTGTGTGCGTAGGAGCACCGGGGATGGTTTTGGTGGCTCGTACCCGTCCGCTGAAACATATTCTGTTAGGCTTGATGGTTATTTATATTTGTGGTAATTTGTGTGCTGCCGTTTCAGTGAATTATTGGATGATGTTGATGATGCGTTTTATTTCCGGATTGCCTCATGGCGCCTTCTTTGGGGTTGGTTCCATTGTGGCGGAAAGAGTGGCTGATAAAGGAAAAAGTTCGCAGGCAGTGGCATTGATGGTGTCGGGTATGACGATTGCCAATCTTTTTGGTGTACCTTTGGGTACGTTCATGAGTAATATAATGTCCTGGCGTATTCCTTTTCTCTTTAATGGAGTATGGGGACTGATTACCTTGTTCTATATTTGGAAATGGGTTCCTTCACTGCCTGCTTTGCCGGATACAGGTTTGAAAGGACAGTTCCGTTTTTTGAAGAATCTAGCTCCATGGTTGTTGATATTTACGACTATGTTTGGGAATGGAGGTATCTTTTGTTGGTATAGTTATGTTACTCCTTTGATGACACATGTGGCAGGTTTCAGTGAGAACAGTATGACTTTCATTATGGTGCTGGCAGGTCTTAGCATGACTGTAGGAAACTTGATGGGTGGAAAGTTTTCTGATCAGTATGGAGCAGCCCGTGTGGTGAAATATACACAGATTATTATGGCCTCCGGTTTGCTTGCCATTTTCTTTGCAGCTTCTATCTCTTGGCTGGCAGTGATATTGATGTGTGTATGTACGGCAGGATTATTTGCTGTTTCGGCTCCACAACAATTATTGTTACTCCAAAATTCACGCGGAGGAGAAATGATGGGAGCGGCCTGTGTGCAAGTCGCTTTTAATTTGGGCAATGCCATTGGTGCCTATGCCGGTGGGCTACCCATAGATGCCGGATTGGGTTATCGGTATCCGGCTTTGGTAGGAGTTTTTATCGTATTGACCGGCTTTGTCGCTGTTTCCCTTTATTCCAAAAGGGAATCGGCTTCTCTTTCCAAGATATAAATCACATCTCCACTCTTTTTAACCTCTACCCGGCTACCTTCCGGATTCAGGTTGAAAGGTGTGGTCTTGTCTGTTTTGTTATCTACGACCATCAGTACATTATCTTCGGCAAAGCGCTTTATTTCCACTTTCAGGTTGGCTTCGGGCATGGTTTGGTCCAGCAGCAGACTGTCATTTAGATATACCGCTATACTATCTCCGGCAAAACTATTAGTTAGTTCTATGTTGTAGACTCCTTCATAAGTCTGTACTTTGTCAGCCTTGCGTTGGAAACGGAAGGACATATACAAAAAAATGATAATAACGGCAAAGACTCCAAAAGCCAGCATACCGTTACCTATCATGAATTGCTTGTTCGTATTTAAACTGTTTTTATCCATAGTGTTATAAGTTTCTGCAAAACTACAATTTTTTTAATAGAATATTTTGTAGCACTGGTAGATAATTTGTATCTTTGCACCGAAATGGATGAATGGTGGGGCTTGATTAAGCCCTTTTTTTGTTCTTAATAGTGAATAAATGATAGATAAAAATGTAGTAACCCGGATTGTTGACGAGTGGCTGGAAGGTAAAGATTACTTTTTGGTAGATGTCACGGTGAGCCCGGATGACAAAATTGTGGTAGAAATTGACCATGCCGAGGGAGTATGGATTGACGATTGTGTAGAACTTAGCCGCTATATTGAGTCTAAACTGGACCGTGAAGAAGAGGATTATGAACTGGAAGTGGGTTCGGCCGGTATAGGACAACCTTTCAAGGTATTGCAACAGTACTTGATACACATTGGTAAGGAGGTGGAAATCCTGACTAAAGAGGGAAAGAAGCTGGAAGGTGTATTGAAGGATGCAAATGAAGAGAACTTTACCGTAACCATTGAAAAGAAAGTGAAACCGGAAGGAGCCAAACGCCCCAAACTGGTAGAGGAGGATATTACTTTTGCGTATGATGAGATAAAATACACTAAATACTTAATTAGTTTTAAATAATTATGGCCAAAAAAGAAGAAACAATCAGCTTGATTGATACATTTTCGGAATTTAAGGAATTAAAGAATATTGATAGAACAACTATGGTGAGTGTACTCGAAGAGTCTTTCCGTAGTGTGATCGCGAAAATGTTTGGCACTGATGAAAATTACGACGTTATTGTGAACCTGACAAGGGAGATTTTGAAATATGGCGTAACCGTGAAGTTGTAGCAGATGAGGATTTGACGAATCCCAATATGCAGATCTCATTGACCGAGGCACAGAAAATTGATGCTTCTTATGAGGTGGGTGAGGAAGTGACCGATGAAGTAATCTTTGCCAAGTTTGGCCGCCGTGCCATTCTGAACTTGCGTCAGACACTGGCATCGAAGATTTTAGAACTGGAGAAAGATAGCTTGTATAATAAATATATTGATAGGGTGGGTACTGTAATCAGTGCGGAAGTTTATCAGATATGGAAGAAAGAAATGTTGTTGCTGGATGATGAAGGTAACGAACTGCTTTTGCCCAAGACTGAACAGATTCCGAGTGACTTCTACCGTAAAGGCGAAACTGCCCGTGCCGTAGTGGCCCGCGTAGATAATAAAAATAATAATCCGAAGATTATTCTGAGCCGTACTTCACCTGTGTTCTTGCAACGCCTGTTTGAAATGGAAGTACCCGAAATCAATGACGGGTTGATCACTATCAAGAAGATTGCGCGCATTCCCGGAGAACGTGCTAAGATAGCTGTTGAGTCGTATGACGACCGTATAGACCCGGTAGGTGCCTGCGTAGGTGTAAAAGGATCACGTATTCACGGTATTGTGCGCGAGTTGCGTAATGAAAATATCGACGTGATCAACTATACTTCTAACATTCAGTTGTTCATTCAGCGTGCGTTGAGTCCGGCTAAGATTTCTTCTATTGTGCTGCACGAAGAGGAGAAAAAAGCAGAAGTATATCTGAAACCGGAAGAAGTGTCTTTGGCAATCGGTAAGGGGGGAATGAATATCAAACTCGCTAGTATGCTTACCGAATATACGATTGATGTGTACCGCGAATTGGATGAGAGCGCGATGGATGAGGATATCTACCTTGATGAATTCAAGGATGAAATTGATGAGTGGGTTATCACAGCCATCAAGAATATTGGATTGGATACAGCTAAGGCTGTACTGAATGCTCCGCGCGAGATGTTGATAGAAAAAGCGGACCTGGAAGAAAACACGGTTGATGACGTGTTGAGAGTTTTAAGAGCTGAATTTGAAGAGTAACTCTTCAGTCCCGGCTCGTAGTTAATAATTAAAAAACGAGTATGACGATTAGACTGAACAAAGTAACAAGAGATTTAAATGTAGGAATAACGACGGTAGTTGAATTCTTGCAGAAGAAGGGCTATACCATTGAGGCTAGTCCTAATGCGAAAATTACCGAAGAACAATATGCTGTACTTGTGAAAGAGTTCAGCACAGATAAAAATTTAAAAATAGAGTCTGAAAAATTTAGTCAGGAAAGACAGAATAAGGATCGCAACAAAGCTTCTATCTCTATCGAAGGTTTTGAATCTAAGAAAGAGAAAGAAGAGGTGGTGAAAACTGTTATTCCTGAAGAGGCACGCCCCAAACTGAAGCAAGTGGGTAAAATAGATCTGGACAATTTGAACAAGAAACTGCGTCAAAGGTTGTAGAACCAGCTGCGAAAGTTATTGAACAAACTCCGAAAGCAGAACCCGTGGTGGAAAAGGTGGTTGAGAGGAAGGAAACTCCCCAGCCCCAGAAGGAAACGCCGAAGCTGTGGTGGTAGAGGAAAAGAAACCGGAATCGACTCCTCAACCTGCTCCTGCTCCAGTTTTGGAAGAGAAGAAAGAGCCTAAAATTGAAAAGACGGAAGAAAAGACACCCCAGGTGAAAGAGATGGAAAAAGAAACACCCGAAGCAGCACCCGTTCAGGAAAAAGAAGAAGACGATGTATTTAAAATTCGTCCTACTGAATTTAAATCGAAAATTAATGTAGTAGGTCAGATTGATCTGGCTGCATTGAATCAGTCTACCCGTCCGAAAAAGAAATCGAAGGAAGAAAAACGGAAAGAGAGAGAAGAGAAAGATAAGCAGCGTCAGGAACAGCGTAAACTGATGAAGGATGCTATTATCAAAGAGATCCGTAAGGGAGACGATAAGATTTCTAAAAACTTGGTTAACGATGATGCCGCAAAGAAGAAAAAGCGCAATAGAATAAATAAGGAACGTGTGGATATAAATGCTGCCGGTACAACGAATGTTGGAGGAGCATCTAATAATAACCAACGTAACGATAACGCTAACAGACCGAATAGGAACAATAACTCCAAACCTAATAGTAATAACAATCAGGGTGGAGGCAAATTTAATAAAGACCGTTTCAAGAAACCTGTTGTAAAAGCGGAAGTTAGTGATGAAGATGTGGCAAAGCAGGTTAAGGAAACATTGGCACGTCTGACTAACAAGACTAAGAACAAGGCTGCCAAGTATCGTAAGGAGAAACGTGAAAATGTTCAGAACCGCCTGATGGAACAGGAGGAGATGGAACAGGAAGATAGCAAAATATTGAAACTGACCGAGTTCGTTACTGCGAACGAATTGGCAAGTATGATGGATATCCCTGTTACTCAGGTTATTGCTACTTGTATGAGTATCGGTATCATGGTTTCTATCAATCAGCGTCTGGATGCCGAGACAATTAACTTGGTAGCAGAAGAATTCGGATACAAGACAGAATATGTAAGTGCTGAGGTAGCACAGGCTATTACAGAAGAGGAAGATAACGAAGAAGATTTGCAGCCGCGTGCTCCGATTGTGACAGTAATGGGACATGTTGACCATGGTAAGACTTCATTACTGGACTATATTCGTAAAGCAAATGTAATTGCCGGTGAGGCAGGGGGTATCACCCAGCATATCGGTGCTTACAATGTGAAATTGGAAGACGGACGTCATATTACATTCTTGGATACTCCGGGTCACGAGGCATTTACCGCTATGCGTGCCCGTGGTGCGAAAGTGACGGATATTGCTATTATTATTGTAGCTGCCGATGATAATGTGATGCCGCAGACCAAAGAGGCGATTAATCATGCTATGCTGCCGGTGTGCCTATCGTATTTGCTATTAATAAGGTGGATAAGCCGCACGCCAATCCGGATAAGATTAAGGAAGAACTGGCTGCCATGAACTTCCTGGTGGAAGAGTGGGGTGGTAAGTATCAGTCGCAAGATATTTCGGCAAAGAAAGGTACAGGTGTACATGATTTGTTGGAAAAGTATTGCTGGAAGCTGAAATGTTGGATTTGAAGGCTAATCCCGACCGCAAGGCAACCGGTTCTATCATTGAATCGTCGTTGGACAAGGGACGCGGTTATGTGGCTACTATGTTGGTGGCAAACGGTACGCTGAAAATGGGCGATATAGTCTTGGCTGGTACTAGTTATGGTAAGGTGAAAGCTATGTTTAATGAACGTAACCAGCGCATCAAGGAGGCCGGTCCTTCCGAACCGGTATTGATTCTGGGGCTGAACGGTGCTCCTGCGGCAGGTGATACTTTCCATGTGATTGATACGGAACAAGAGGCTCGTGACATTGCCAACAAACGTGAACAGTTGCAGCGTGAGCAGGGCTTGCGTACTCAGAAACTGCTGACATTGGATGAAGTGGGCCGTCGTTTGGCTTTGGGTGATTTCCATGAGCTGAATGTGATTGTTAAAGGTGACGTGGACGGTTCTGTCGAAGCGTTGAGCGATTCATTGATAAAACTGTCTACAGAACAGGTACAGGTTAATGTGATCCACAAAGGTGTCGGTCAGATTTCCGAGTCGGATGTGACTTTGGCTGCTGCATCAGATGCGATTATTGTAGGTTTCCAGGTTCGTCCTTCAAGTTCTGCCGGCAAACTGGCTGAGCAGGAGGGTGTGGATATCCGCAAATATTCTGTTATCTATGATGCGATTGAAGAAGTGAAGGCTGCTATGGAAGGTATGCTGGCACCTACTTTGAAGGAACAGATTACTGCAACCATCGAGGTGCGTGAAGTCTTCAATATTACCAAGGTCGGTTTGGTTGCCGGTGCTATGGTGAAGACAGGTAAGGTGAAACGTTCTGATAAGGCACGCTTGATTCGTGATGGTATTGTAGTCTTTACCGGTGCTATCAATGCTTTGAAGCGTTTCAAGGATGATGTGAAAGAAGTAGGTACTAACTTTGAATGTGGTATCAGTCTGACAAACTGTAACGATATCAAGGTCGGTGATATTATTGAAGCTTACGAAGAAGTAGAGGTTAAACAGACTTTGTAATATACTGAAGTCTGAGAATATAGATGGTAATGTCATCCTGAGCATAGCGAAGATCTGGCACCTCGCCCAGCGCGTGGGCTGGCAGATTCTTCGCTTTGTTCAGAATGGCATTACTGCTTTTTGTAATAACGATAAAGATGGCGACAATAGATATTATTATATTGGCTATGATTGGTGTGGGTGTCATTATGGGATTAATGAAGGGATTTGTGAAGCAGATGGCGTCTATTGTAGGGTTGATAGCCGGATTGCTGATGGCTCGTGCCTTGTTTGGCATTGTTGCTGAAAGGTTGGCACCGGTTTTAGGTACTTCGACGACTGTAGCACAGGTCTTAGCTTTTATATTGATCTGGGTAGCTGTACCTTTAGGTTTTGCGTTCGTCGCCTCTTTGTTGACAAAAGCATTGGATGCTGTGCACCTGGGATGGCTGAACCGTTGGTTAGGCAGCGGATTGGGAGCATTGAAGTATATGATACTGATAGGGTTAGCTATTCATGTGATAGAATATATAGACCCGAACAATGAGCTGATTAGTGCAACAAAAAAGAAGGAATCAGTGTTATATTATCCTATGAGGGACTTGTCCGGTATCTTTTTTCCGGTATTTAAGAATGTAACAGAACAATTAATAGAAATATAAGATAGATATGCAAGAAGAACCCAATAAATATGTGAAAGAACTGACGCAGGAGAAGTACAAATATGGCTTCACCACAGAAGTTCACACAGATATTATAGAAAGGGGATTGAATGAGGATGTTATCCGCTTGATTTCTGCAAAGAAAAACGAGCCGGAGTGGTTACTGGAGTTTCGCCTGAAGCATACCGCTACTGGCTGACAATGGAGATGCCTGCATGGGCACACCTCACTATCCCTGAAATAGATTATCAGGCTATATCCTATTATGCGGATCCTACAAAGAAAAAAGAAGGACCGAAAAGTATGGATGAGGTAGATCCTGAGTTGATTAAAACTTTCAATAAATT
>ENA-OQER01000331-OQER01000331.1-human-gut-metagenome-genome-assembly--contig:-NODE-331-length-26697-cov-5.055852_pt1 | contig 26697 bp, 42 predicted proteins | sample MGYA00242797_ERZ504639 | MGnify/ENA primary metagenome ERZ504639 (study PRJEB26092, sample SAMD00036306) | human gut metagenome | host: Homo sapiens | study: EMG produced TPA metagenomics assembly of...
GTTTTTTCCAAAACAATAAGGTCTTTTTAAAAAAAAGATAAGGCCCTTTTGAAAAACGAACTTATCTTTTTACCTGTCTGCTAAACCAAAAGCTTCTTACCATAGAGTGTTCTCCAAAAATCTTCACTAAAACCGAAACAAAATGTGTTTTCTAATGTAACAAAAGACTCTAACAGATCATTTAAAAGAGCTGAATCTAAAGTACAACCCACCTTACAGCAACCGTTAAACTTTTCTGTTTCCCAATTGTTATATCAAATATCAACAAATTAAAAAAGAAAGGATATGAGTTATGAAAACAGTAATTGACAAAGCTAATACAAGAGGGTATTTTAATCACGGATGGCTAAAAACCTACCATACATTCAGCTTTGCAGACTATTATAATCCAAGACGAATTCACTTCGGTGCTTTACGCGTACTAAATGATGATACAGTAGCTCCCGGAGAAGGTTTCGGTATGCACCCCCATAAAAATATGGAAGTGGTGTCCATCCCTTTACAAGGATATTTAAGACATGGAGACAGCGTACAGAATGAAAGTACCATTGCCCCAGGTGAAATTCAGGTAATGAGTACAGGCACAGGCATCTATCATAGCGAATACAATGCCAGTAAGACTGAAGACGCAAAATTCCTGCAAATCTGGATTATTCCCAATGTGGAGGGAACTAAACCCGAATACCATAATTATGACATTCGTCCGTTATTGAAACGTAACGAACTAGCCACCTTCATCTCACCATCTGGCAATACACCGGCGCATCTGCTACAGGACGCATGGTTCTCTATGGGCACATTGGATGCCGGACAAAGTGTGACATACCGTATGCACAAACCACGCACAGGTGTTTATATCTTCATTATAGAAGGAGAAATAAATGTAGCAGGCGAGAATCTTTCACGTCGTGACGGTATCGGTATCTGGGACATTGAAAGTGTCACAATTGAAGCTAAATCCGAAGCGCAAATACTGGCCATCGAAGTAGCCATGTAAGCTATATATTTGTGTCGCAATCATCCAAACGGAAGATTGTGCCACAAATTCATCTTTGCTCCCTTGTTCTATACCCATCTTTCTACAAATTCTATATACCACACGGTTTACAGAACGGGACTGCACTCCCAACAAACTGGCCATCTCATCAAATGAAAGTCCCACTACAAACAGGTAACAAATATCCTTCTCTCCGTTGGTCAGAGATGGATAAAGCTTTTCCAATCGCTCGGCCCAGCGATTACGGGATATGTTCAACCAATACTCTAATTTAGTACGGTCTTCAGCAGGGGTATAATGAGGAGTTCCCTTCGTCACGATTTGCAAGTATACTTGTGCTGCCTCCACCGACTCAACCGGAAGCGAGATGTGTTTCGAACGGAAAGTGAGTTCCAACTGACGAATACGTATTTCCTTACTTTTCTTTTCCTTTTCAAGGATTTGCATCTGTTCTTGCAGATTCTTCGCCTCACCTTGATTCTCTTCTATCCTCTCTTGTAAATCATCAATCTGCTGCTGCAACATGGAAGCATCCCTTTTATAATGACTTAAAATCTCCAGTTTCTGGCGGCGAAAAAAATTTCCAACTGCCCCATAGCAGTAAAGTCAATGAAAAAACAGCAGCCACTGTTATCAACAGAGTAATGCTCCATCGGCTTCGATATTCATCATTCTGACGTAATAAAGCCGTGTAATCATATCTTTTCTCGATTTTAAACAATTCAGTACGGCTTCCGGAAGTAAATAGTAATTCCAGTTCATTGATATAGCATTGCATATATTCATTAGCCTTACTTAACTTACCAGCCGCCAGCAAATCCTGGTATATAGCTTTGTACACAGAGGATCTCAAAAGTGGTCGCGAAGATTTCAATGCCCTATTACGAAGGCTGTCTACTAGTTCAGTTTTTCCTAAATGTTTATAGATAACAGCTAATTCAGCATCATACCAGTAACGGGACTCAACAGTAGTGGTATAGTCCATCGCTTTTAACAGGAACGAAGCCGCCGAATCCCATTCCTGCTTGTCTTTCTCCTTCAAGGCCCATTGATAATAGATTTTCTCTTGCGAGGTAAAGTCCATCCTATTAACCAAACCTAAAAACTTATCATAAACCAACTTGACCTCTTCATTGTACCGGGGAGTTCCCTGAGCCAGATAAAGAGGGGCAAATATATATTCTCCCCCCATTGCATTCCAAGCCGGAACTGATAGATTAAGATCCAACGCCTTTCTATAATACGACAGTGAGTGCTCATAATGAGCATACCTTCCATTGATATTCCCTAAAGCTGTATATATCAAAAAATGGATCCGCAAATCCTTAACAGTCTTTACCGCCTCCTCTGCCTGTTTATAGGCATACAAAGCTTCATTATCCTGCCCCAAGTCCTCTAAAATATACCTTTATAAAGCAAAGCGGAAGCTTTATCATCTGCATTACCTTGTGAAGAATAATACTGTACAGCAATGTTTATCAATGAATCGGAAGATATCTTATGCCCACATCTATACATAGCTTGTGTCATCAGTAATGCATAGCACGCTTGTTCTTCTACGGAAAGTTTATCGGGAAAAGGAATGGCATTCAGTATCCGGTAGGAGGAATCCGGGGCACTCCACAAATAATATTTCCCCCATGCCAGTCTAGAAGTGCCCTTATCCTGACTGCAAGAGGAGATGATACCCAATATCACCACCATCCATACAGCCCAGCCTATAAACAAGTACTTTCTCATCATATCGCAAATGTATCACTTTTTAGCCTTCTCGCAATTTATAGACTATAAAAATAGGATTACTATCCACATTTATCTTTTTTAATTCATCCGGAACAGTAAGGGTGGATCCTTTTTCATAAAGACTCAGCTCATAAGGAATGACAACCTGCACCAAACCATCTTTCTCCATACGGCCCCAAACGGGAAAGCTACGATAACTCCGTGTCCCCAACATACCAAAAAGAAGATTGGCATCAGAAAGTTTAAAAATATCTTCAGGCTGCTCACATTGCTCCGCCAGAATCTTCCCTGTTTCTTTATCAACGGAAACCACATAATGTCCTCCATCATACCTGCAACGGAAATAATAACTTCGTGGCGTCTCAAAAAGATCAGACACAAAAATATCCTTATTTCCTCCAAATTTTTGATGTAAGCTACTGAAATCAGTCGCATCCAGGCAGCGGATGATTTCTTGGTCTGAATTCTGTAAATTCAAAACACAAGCTGGCATAATTTTATGATCGGAAATTCTGAAAACAGTATCATTACATCCTGTTTTAAACAGTAATGACTGCTGCTTACCTGAATAGGTAGCTGCAATGCCTATAGTAAAACCTGCTTTCTCCGGAGGAACCAGTGGCGAAGTAAAATCATTCTTTACAGCAATAGTGTCCCCTTGCTCTGTGAATATGCCTAAGCCATAACTCCCGCTCCGAAAAGGAATATACGGAAATGCCACCGAAGCAAAACAGTCTTGTTCCACCTTACGCTGATATACTATCTGATAATCATGGTTCAAATTTTGAATAAACTCCCCCTCTAAGGTGTAGACCCCTATCTGATTAGCACTGAACAGGTAAAGACGATTATTTTCCTCATCGGCCTGTATACCTGCTAAAAAATTACTGAACTCCCCCGGTCCTTGTCCGAAAGGAATCAATGTCTTTATAAAATGACCTTTCCGGTCAAACTGAACAATCCGTTGTTCTTTTACGGGAGAAACATAGATGTATTTGCTTGTCAAAGCATATTCGGATACTCCATCCAACAAAGAAGCGGGATCATCGGTTGTTTCCAAAGGTATATATTCCACACTCTCTACCTCATCTTGCAGATTGAGCATAGAAGGATGATCTATCCCCTGTCGCAAGTCCACCGAAATTAATTCTCCGGAACCGGAATGTCCGGAGTCACAAGCTGCCATCAAAGGCAACAAGCAAAATAAATGCCATTGTTTCATAGATTCAATCAGTTTTTCAGGAAAAAAATATTTATTTCCCGAAACAAAGATATACAGGAATCCATGATTTATGAGAATAAAACAGAATAAGTTTTGCGACGACACAAATCCCTGATTATCTTTTTATTGCAGATAATCAGGGATTCATTTTGCGACAACTACAAAGTTTTTTTAGCCCATTTTTACAATTCTATTGTCAATTCCACCGGACAATGATCTGATCCCAAGATGTCAGTATGAATCTGAGCACCTCTCAATTTATCCTTCAACGAATCGGAAGTGAGAAAATAATCAATACGCCAACCCGCATTCTTCTCACGGGCTTTGAAACGATAGGACCACCATGAGTAAATTCCCTCTTGCTCCGGATAGAAATAGCGGAATGTATCCGTAAAACCTGATTCAAGCAAAGTAGTGAACTTTGCACGCTCTTCATCAGTGAAACCTGCATTTTTCCGATTCGTTTTAGGATTCTTCAAATCTATCTCCTTATGTGCTACATTCAAATCACCACACACAATTACCGGTTTTTTCTCTTCCAATTTCTTCAAATAAGCACGGAAATCATCATCCCATTTCATTCTATAATCCAAGCGTCGCAATTCTTCCTGCGAATTAGGAGTATAAACAGTTATCAGATAATACGATTCCAGTTCAAGCGTAATTACACGGCCTTCGTGATCGTGCTCTTCAATGCCTAAACCGTATGTAACGGACAATGGCTTTACTTTAGAAAAAATAGCAGTACCCGAATATCCTTCTTTTCAGCATAATTCCAATAGGACTGATACCCTTCAAATTGTACATCCAGTTGTCCTTCTTGCATCTTTGTTTCCTGTAAACAGAAAAAATCAGCTTCCAAACGATTGAAAGCATCAGCAAAACCTTTATCGTAACAAGCTCGCAAGCCATTTACATTCCATGATATGAATTTCAACATGATTCTTTTATTATTTTTAAACTAACATATTCCAGAACAAAAGTAAGCACAAAAGCATACTTATCAAAGCAAAATATCTTAAAACAAAAAAGCGCTCTGTTTCACTGATAAAACAGAACGCCTATCCTTATTAAGGAAAATGCTCTCTTTAATTACTGTGCCGAATCACCCGGAGCAGGAGTCTCTGCAGCATCATTTGTCTGCGGAGCAGCAAAACCTGAAGGTGCATTCAACGGATTGGTAGCTCCCTCTTTCACCGCTTCTTCCATGATGATAGAAGAATCTGTATGAGCAGTAGGAACAAAATAAGCGGTAAGCACGCTACATGCTACCATAAAAGCAGCTAATCCCCATGTTAATTTCTCAATAAAATCCGTAGTCTTACAAACTCCCATAATTTGATTTGAAGAAGCAAAACTAGAAGCCAAACCACCTCCTTTTGAATTCTGAATCAGTACGACGAAACACATCAAAAGAGCTGCAAGCACAATTAATCCAATAAGTAATAAATACATTTTCTTTATTTTGATTTAGTGTTAATAATCAATTTCTCCAAAAATCTTATTTGGTCTGCAAAGTAAGCGTTTTTTTGGATATTTCAAATTTAATTTTTTAATAATTTCCAGAGCCTTAGAATATCTTTGCTGTTTAACGTATATTTTGGCCAATGTTTCGGTAAAATAGCTTTCATCTTCTATATCTTCCTCCGCTTCCGGTTCATCCTCTTCGGGCATTTCCTTTTTCACCGGCACTTCCTCTTTTATCCCTAATTGAGGTAATAAAGGTTCCTCTGCAGACTTTTCAATGAAATCATCTATCAGACTCTGGCCTTTCATCCGAGGAATACCATCATCGGACGGATGCTCTTCTTCATGTAATAAGAAAGAAGTATAATCGGCTGTTACATCCATAGGCAACTCCACGGCAGCAGAGTCCTCGGGTAAAGAAGACAGAAAAGCATCTATCAATGAAAGAGTACGGTCCAATCCGCCTTCCTCCTTAGGCTTCTCTTGCTTGTCAAGAGGAGAAATGATAAAACGCTCCCCTTCTATCAGATAAAAAAGAACTTGCGATCGGCCACATACAATGCAGCCTTACGCAATTCTTCACCGAATGTTATATCATGCAGTAAAAACAGATTCTTCAGATAAAGCAACCTCACCGTCTGAAAATACGGATAACGCGCAAGCAACGTACGCAGCTCGTATAGTGTATCCCGATTTAATAATTCAGGATGGGTTATCCATTCATATAATTGCTGTTGTGTCATGACGGAAAAGGCTCACTACCAGTTTGCCACGGTAGCATTGAATATTTGCTCTACAATTTCTTTAATCATCTGGGTTACTAATTCATCCTGTACAGCACTCAACTGCTGATTAGCGTTGTATTCTCGGCTAGCGAGAATTGTTGACCATTCATATTCTCTGTCGGATTGGAATTGTTGACAAAGTTCACCCTAACCGTCATACGCAATTCCACCATGCTGGAATAACCGTCAGAACCAATTCCTTTATTCAAAGCATCATAATTGGTTATTTCCCCTGACAATTGCAGGTCACCTCCACGCTTGGCTTGCTTCAACCGGGTCTGCTGCATATAAATATCCTGCAATGCCGTATTGAACATGCTCTCCATCGGTCCCCACACAAACCTGCCGAACGGTTCGGGAAGTTTTCGAACGAAATAGTCTTTACCTTAGTATAGTCTATAGAGATCCGTTAAACTTATAAGAGATGGAACAAGCAGTTACTATTCCCGCCAGTACCATCAACACACCAACTACTTTCAATTGTTTAATCCAAACCATATTCTTTTATTTTTCTATAAAGTGTGCGCTCTGAAATATTCAAATCTTTTGCCGCATTCTTTCGTTTTCCATGATGACGGTCGAGCGCCTTACGTATCATTTCTTTTTCCACTTCATCCAATGACAGTGTCGCTTCTTCCACAAATTCCTCCGTGTCCTGAATATCATCTACTACAGGATGCACGGATTTAGCGGCAGAGATAATGGTAGGTGTAGCAGGCACTACTGTAGCGACCAAATTCCGTTGAGGTTCTTGATAATAAGAAACTGCTGTAGTAGCCGGTGGCGGAACAGGTTGCGCTCCACGTTCCGACATCAAGGTGTTTACCAATTTCTTCAACTCAGTTACATCACGCCGCATATCAAACAGCACCTGATACAGAATCTCGCGCTCACTTTCAAAAGCCTTCCCCGCACTTGCTTTCACACCAAATAAAGCGGGTAAACCGGAGTTTACACGTTGTTCCGGTAAATAATTTCTCAAAATTTCCGCCGTAATGTCGCGATTGGTTTCAATAATAGATATCTGTTCTGTAATATTCTTCAACTGGCGTACATTACCGGGCCATGGGTAAGCCAACAACAAGGCTTTTGCATCTTCTGTCAGCTGAATGGCCGGCATACGGTACTTCTCAGCAAAATCCGATGCAATTTGCGGAAAAGTAATGTTATATCATCTCCACGTTCGCGCAGAGGTGGTATCTTGATAGGCACAGTGTTCAGACGATAATATAAATCCTCGCGGAAACGGCCTTCGGCAATGGCTTCCGTCAGATTTACATTGGTAGCGGCAACAATACGTACATCCGTCTTTTGTACTTTGGATGAACCTACTTTAATGAATTCACCACTCTCGAGCACACGTAGCAGACGCGCCTGCGTAGCAAGAGGTAACTCTCCCACCTCATCCAGAAAAATAGTTCCACCATTGGCTTCGGCAAAATAACCGTTACGGTCACTGATAGCTCCTGTAAAAGCACCTTTCTCATGTCCGAAAGTTCTGAATCTATTGTACCTTCAGGTATAGCTCCACAATTCACGGCTATATACTGTCCATGTTTCCGACGGCTGAACTGATGGATGATTTGCGGAAAATTTCTTTCCCACACCACTTTCACCGGTGATCAATACTGATAAATCTGTGGGCGCCACCTGAATAGCCACGTCTATGGCACGGTTCAATCCTTCAGCATTACCAATAATACCAAATCTGAGTTTAACATTTTGTATTTCTGACCTGACCATATTCATTTTATTATATGACAAAATTACAAATTCCCGAGCAGACAGCAAGTAATTATGGCAGAAAAATAAAAAATAAGGCGCGGATTTCACGGATTGATACGGTCTTTTATAAAGAGAAACCGTGAAATCCGCGCAATCCGCGCCTGAATAAAAACAGTCTGTTATGAATTAATCAATTTCCTGATCAGCTTCATAACCACCCATTTCGCGAATAGCATTCTTCAAGATAGCATACTGCTGGAAGAGATGGTTGACAGGTATTTCATTTTCTGTATAATCATGCATCGGGCTCTTCAAGAAGAAACTCAAGAAACGCTGTATACCAAAACGTCCTGCACGTGCAGCCAAGTCACTCAATAATACTAAATCCAAACATAAAGGAGCAGCCAAAATTGAATCACGGCAAAGGAAATTAATCTTAATCTGCATGGGGTAGCCCATCCATCCGAAGATATCGATATTATCCCAACCTTCCTTACTGTCATTACGAGGGGGATAGTAATTGATACGTACTTTGTGATAATAATCTGTATATAAATCAGGCTGGTCTTCGGGTACAAGAATCGACTCCAAAGTAGACAGCTTGCTGACTTCTTTAGTACGGAAGTTAGCCGGTTCGTCCAACACCAAACCATCACGATTACCTAAGATATTTGTAGAAAACCAGCCGGACAAGCCTAAGCAACGGGTTCCGATAATCGGAGCGAAGCCTGACTTAACCAATGTCTGGCCTGTTTTGAAGTCCTTACCAGCAATAGGCATCTTCGTTTTTTCAGCCAATTCCCACATAGCCGGGATATCAACTGTAGTATTAGGAGCTCCCATGATGAAAGGGCAACCTTCTGACAGCGCTGCATAAGCATAGCACATAGACGGAGCAATGTGTTCCTTATCATCCTCTTTCATCGCTTGCTCCAATGCTGCCAATGTTCCGTGTACTTTTTCTTCAACAGGTACATAGATTTCTGTAGAAGCAGCCCAAAGAACTACGATACGGTCGCAATTATTTTCAGCTTTGAAATTGCGGATATCTTCACGCAGCTGTTCTACATATCCCAACGATTCTTGCAATCTTTCACATTATCGCCATCCAAACGACTAGCATAGTTGTGATCGAAAGCAGCTTTCATCGGAACTATCTTTTCCAGTTCTTCCTTTACAGGAAGAATGTCTTTTTCTTGTAAAACTTCAGCATTTACAGCTGATTCATAAGCATTAGCAGGATAAACATCCCATGCACCAAAAACAATGTCGTCCAAAGTTGCCAATGGAACGATTTCTCCATAATGCAAATACTTTTTATTTTCTCCACGGCCAACACGCATTTTATCATATTGAGTCATAGATCCGACAGGTTTTGCCAGTCCCTTACGAGCCATCAGCACACCTGTCATAAAAGTTGAAGTAACAGCGCCCAATCCAACACAAAGAACGCCCAATTTACCGGTTGCCGGTTTCACATTCATTTTTTCCATTCTAATTTCTTTGTTAAAATTGCATCTCATAGCAGAGATTAAGATAATTTGTGCCAAAGTTACACCTTCTTTTGAAAACTTCCATGCTTTTTCTAGTTTTTTTTGTAGCTTTGCAACCGTTTAATATAAATAGATATGGATGATATTTGTTGCATAGGCCACATTACATTAGATAAGATAGTAACACCCAGGAAAACGACTTATATGCCCGGCGGAACATCCTATTATTTTTCACACGGAATCAGTCATTTAAAGGATACAAAGCATTATCAGCTGGTCACAGCACTAGCGCCCAGTGAATTTAAAGCTGTAGAAGATATCCGTGCAAAAGGTATCAGAGTCACTGTTATTCCCAGTCAGCGAACAGTCTATTTCGAGAATACATACGGGGAAAATCAAGATAACCGCAGTCAGCGGGTATTAGCTAAAGCCGATCCTTTCACAGTGGAACAGCTACAGAATATAAATGCCCATATTTTTCATTTGGGAAGCCTTCTGGCAGATGATTTTTCACTGGATGTTGTAAAATATCTTTCAGAAAAAGGTATTTTGGCGGTAGATGCCCAAGGATATTTGCGCGAAGTCCGGGGTGAAAGAGTTTATCCCATAGATTGGACAGACAAGTTGGAAGCCTTAAAATATATTGATATTCTAAAGGTAAACGAACACGAAATGGAAGTGCTTACCGGGCACAAAGACATAAAACAAGCCGCTTTGCAACTTGCTGAATGGGGAGTAAAAGAGGTATTGATAACCTTGGGAAGTCTGGGTTCTGTAATTTATGCAGAAGGTAGATTTCATAAGATACCCGCCTATCCTCCTAAAGATATAGTTGATGCTACAGGATGCGGAGATACGTATGCCACAGGATATTTATATATGCGCAACAAAGGAGTATCCTATGAAAAAGCCGGTTGTTTTGCAGCAGCCATGTCGACACTGAAATTAGAAGCATCCGGTCCCTTCAGCAAAACAGAAGAAGATGTATGGGATATTATCCGGACTAGTCCTTTGAAAGCCGAGGAAATTTAAAAATAGATAGAAATCCCGATAAAGCCAGACAGCCATATCGGGATTTTTTTATTTCAGTTTCCTTCTACATCGGCATACCACGAATAGAATAATACAACACAAAAAGAAACAAATGGTATAATGAATGATAAGGACATATTACTATTGTCTGCCACATATCCCATCAACACAGGGCCAATAGCTCCTCCTACAGGAGACATCATTAAAAAAGAAGAGGCTCGTTTGGTTTTATTTCCCAACCCTTTCAAAGATATGGCAAAAATAGTGGGAAACATGATGGCTTCGAACACATATACCAAAAACAAAGCAACTAATGAAATTTTTCCTAAATTGCAAACGATAAGAAAAGTAGCCGCTACCGTTCCCAAAGCACAGTATAGCAAAACTCTTTCTGCACGAATTCGCTGCATAATCCAACTACCGGCAAAACGTCCGCACATAAATAGCCCGAGCCCACCGAATGAAAGCACTACTGCCGCATCACGGGCATTCATCCATCCATCGTCCACCACATAATTGATAAAGAAACTATTGATAGAAATCTCTGCTATTTCATAACTGAATAGTGCCAGTAGACCAAATAAAAATAATTTATGCGACCATAAGCCTTTTTTAACTGTCTTTCCATTCACCACATTGTCTGTATGAACAATCTCCGGAAGTTTGATACGGGAAAAGACCAGTGCCACTATCAGCACAACTACCCCCATCAGCATATAAGGATATGAAATATTCGCCTCTCCCTTCTCCGAGAACAACAATAGTCCTCCCACCAAAGGGCCGCAAATACATCCTAATCCATTAAAGGACTGGGCCAGGTTCAACCGACTGGCAGCTGTTTCCCTATCCCCTAATTCTGTCATATAAGGATTTGCAGCCGTTTCCAAAAAAACCAAGCCGCAAGCGATGACAAACAAAGAGAACAGAAAAAATTCAAATGACATCCAGTATTCGCCGGGAATAAACATCAACGACCCGATGCCGTAAAGCAATAATCCGAAAACAACTCCCCTACGATATCCATATCTGGTGATGAATAACCCTGCCGGAACAGCCATTACGAAATAACCTAAATAAAACATTACCTGCACCATTGCCGAATGAGTACGGGTAATATCCATCACCTCTTGAAAATGTTTATTCAGCACATCAAGAATAGCATGTGCAAATCCCCATAAAAAGAATAAAGAGGTTACTAAAACAAAAGGAACTAGATAGTCCCTTTTTTACCAATGCATGTCTTTGTGTCTCCATACTTTTTATAATAGAACAGGCAGTTGGGCCAAATTCGTTATAATCACATCAGGAACAGATTCGTCAATGACTTCTCCTCCCCAACCTTCTCCTTTCAACCAAGCTACACGACATCCCACCGCTTTGGCAGGAACAACATCTTTTGAGAAAGAATCTCCAACCACCAGCACATTCTTTGCCACAAATCCCATAGCATCCACTCCGAGTCTGTAGATAGCGGGATCTGGTTTACGAACACCCACCACAGAGGATTCAATAATTTCATCAAAGAAATCCAGAAGTCCAAAATCCTTTAAAATGGTCTGAATATTACCATAAAAATTAGAAACCAGCACTAACTTATATTTTTTGGACAACTCTTCCACTACCGGACGTGTAACCTGCAATATATCCAATACATACTCATAACAGCTGTCTGCTACTTCGTGGCATAAGATTGCAGTTTCAACTCATCCATAGGCAACTTCTCTGTTCTGCCAACCATTCCATCTGAAGTTTGGCCTTAATGGAAAGTACATCATGAAAATCATGCCAAGGCTGGACAAAAGGGTATTTAGTCAACGCTCTTTCTCCAAAGACGTATGCCTCACGAAAACTCTCCTTATCCACCGGAATCTGATGTTCCACATACTTGGCCCACAATACTTCCGCCCAGTGACGGCTATTCGTATCTATCGTACCGCCGTAATCAAATATAACTCCCTGAATATCTTTCAATGCGTTCATTATCTCATGCTTTATTAGTAGGTGTACCGTTGCCGACTTTCATCAACAACACACCAATTACAATCCAAATCAATTCACGTACACGGGTTATCAATCCGGTATAAACTCCGAAAGCTCCCGGAATAGCCAGTCCTCCTACCGCTAAAGCAAAGCCCCCCTCACGAGCGCCCAATTGCATAGGCGAGAAAAAGAACAAATTAGCAAATAAAGAAGTAAATGCCATAATCAGAATACAAGCCGGAAAGCTAACATCTGTTGTCAGAATATTCAATATGAAATACACTTCCAGGCAACCTAGAATCCGAGCCATGAATTCCAGACTTAACGAGGCATAAAATGTAGACTTACGCTGTTTGTGCAGCTCTGCTATCTGACTGTCCACACGTTCCAAAGTCTCCCGTTTGTTTTCTGAAAAAACGTTTGGCCCATCCTTTAATAAAAGGAATATATTGTAATAATTTTAAAGTACGGACAGCCATTCCATTCTTGTATCCTTTCATAAAAAAATAAATAGCCAAAAGAGAAACCACACCCACAACAGCCAGCATAGTCCCCATGGCAATATCTACCGGGCGTAAAGCCAAATACAAGAAAATAGAACAAAACCAAAAACAAAAATGCGAGAAAATATGCATCATCACATAAAGGATAACTGATGATGTTGCCTTACTGGCCCCGACATAAGGAGTCAGTTCCATGATACGGTAAGGTTCTCCTCCCATTAATCCTACCGGAGTAGCATAATTCAGTGCAAACCCGGAAACTGTAAGCTTATAAACTTTCCAAAACGGAATAGGCGTTCCTTTTTTTCCATCTCGGATAATAATGTACCAAGAAAGGGTATTGAACAAGTAAATGATAATCCATAACCCTACTACAGCCGGCAGCCAAATCCCTGCCCGGCGCAAGTTAGCCAACAATTCATCATACTCCATATCAAAAGTACAGAGCATTACCACGATAGCTACAATCCCAAATATCAGGAATATATTTCTATATTTACTTTTCACTTCGCCGCGTATTTATAATATAACTGTGCGCAAACCGCCTCGTGGCAATGGCGCATATATACAAATAAAGAAGTCATTACAATAATCTCGAATACAAAATACAACCAAGGTTCGCCAATCAGCAAACTGATATACAAAGCAATGGCACGTGTATTAAAAGTCAAGATATTGGTATATTTCATCAAAGGTTTGCTAGCTGCACGAAATTCGTTCCGCAACTCCTGTGGAATATTGTCCCCATACTTTTCCTTTACCAAAGCATAGAAACGCTGAAAATTAGGGTCATTCTTTCCTGCTGACGTGTATAATTACCATAGAAATTACAAGAAAGCTTTCCACCAGAAGTTTCCCTTCCACGGCAGACTGTAGAAGATTTCACGCTGTTGTTTGAAATTATCCAGCTCACTTCCATTTTTCCCTTTCAGAAAATATAAATGAATATTACGATAATAATCCGCCAATGTACATTGTTTACTATGACAAACAGTGCCCGAAAAAGCAGCCAATATCCAAATAAAAATCCCCCAATGCATCCCGTCACCAATATGAAACGGCATAGGCTGGTCCATCAGTCTGAGACAGATCGCCGCATAAATAGTAAAGAACCAAATATCACCGGCAAAGCCATCCAACATACGTCCCCACTGGGTTTTCTGCCTGTAAGCCGTGCCAATTGGCCGTCCGCACTGTCATAATGGTTTGCCCACATCAATAGAAGTATACCAATCAGGGTATGTTTCATATCGGGGTAATAGAACATCACGCCTGCGCCTATACCTAGAATAATAGAAAAAATGGTCACGACATTGGGATGTACCTTCAATTTTTTAAACAATAGCGCCCATGCATATCCTATGGGACGATTGAAATAAATATCCAGGAACTCCTCTGTGTCCATGGATTTGAAAGAAGCCTCTATTCCTTTCTTCTCACTCTCTGTACTCATGTCTTTATTGTTTCATTTGCTTTTTAGCCCGGTTATAAATGCACTCTGCAATTTTACCTCCCGCTTCCTCACGACAACGGGCAAAGCTGGGCCAATCATTAAAATCTATAATCCGCAGTGTTCCGTCGGCTGAAACCACACAATCACCTCCGTAAATGGGTACGTTCAGCGCCTCAGCAGCTTTATCACTTTGTATTTTCAATTCCTCTACGCTAAAAGGAATCCCTTTGGCTATTCCGTTTATTTTTTCCAAACCGAACTTACTGTGCGAACAAGGAGACGGATAAAACCAATAAAAGAAATCAGTGCCGTGTACCCCATAGAATTTCACCAAGTCGCCTTGCAAGTGCTCATTGATGACCGCAACAGGAATGTCACGGTTGCGAAAATCAGCCAGAATATTCTCCACCTCTTCCTTACAAGTGGCATAAGCTACATCTTCTTTCACCATAGCATGAGAGTCTCCCCGCTTTACCCAACAAGGATAACAGTTTTCAGAATACTCGTCTGCTGTGGAAATAATAAAACTCTGCGGATGAGGAACTCCTCTTTTTATAAGTAGCTCCGTCATGGGTCTACGTACACAATTATCTATACCGTAAGCAGAGTTTATCACCAACGCACCTCCATCCTCCAAAGACTTCAAGCGGGCTATTGTTGCTTTATCACGGGCCATATCAAAAATGATATCTCCTTTGACACCCTGCTCCACGAAATCCTTCTCGGCATAAACCTCAACTTCACAGCCCAATTGTCCCAACTCTTCCACCACCTTATTAAATATGGCGGCATCATTGTCCACATGATTGGGTGAATATTCGTTTCCACGGCTTACCCCTATTATTGAAATCACATTCATTCCTTTATGTTATCTTTTAAATTACTCGTCCTTACCGGTCAGAAAGTTTTCCGCTTTCACTATATCACTGGCATGGTCTACATCCAGAATTTTTGTAAAAGGATAAGCCTTTAATTTCAAGCCGTCGGCCACTAACTGCCTCTGGAAGTTGCGCATACGGGACATACCTTTTTCCATACACCGTGCAATGTCTTGACCGCTGTCGGAGTCAGGCAGTAAATTCCTCCCGATATATAGCGGCATCCGGAGATGGCCTCATCATGAAAGCCAGTTATGTTCAAAGCTTCATCTGTAGAAATGTAAAGCGGTTTTTCATCGTCTATGAAATCGGTCACCGCCATATATCCATCTTTGTCCGATTGTTTGAACGCTTCAATAAAAGTCGAGAATTCTTCTTCACGGAATATGGTATCTACAGTAGTCAAACAGAACTTATCGTCTTTCAAATAAGAGTTCAGTTCATAAAAACTATGCATTGAACTAGGCGTAGTTTTCACAACTACTTCCAATGGCACTGTCGCTTCCGCCTGTAGTTTTGCCAAATGCTCTTTTGTCAACGGACTTTCATTATTAATAATGATGACCACCTTATCAGCCCCGTTGCGCACAAAGATCTGTATCAGACGGTCAATCATGGCAACTCCGTTCAGTTGCACCAAAGGTTTGGGTAAAGCTACCCCTTCTTGTGAAAGTCGGGAGCCTTCACCCGCTGATATAATTGCAAATTTCATTTCTACTCTTTTTCTTGAAATTATATTTTAGACCGGTTCACCATCAATCTTCATCATCAATGGTATCTAACTTCAGTTTATCGCTATCATCCCGTTTCTCATAATACTGTTTACGCAATGGATGTGCATGGATTTCTTTTTCGACAATCCGATTACGGAAAACATCCATAGCCACATAGATAGCCTGGCGAAAAGAATCTTCCAAGGCAACCCCTTGTCCGGCAATATCATACGCAGTACCATGTGCCGGAGAAGTGCGTACAATAGGAAGTCCTGCCGTGTAATTCACTCCTTCATCATTGCCAAAGCTTTGAAAGGAGCCAATCCCTGATCATGATACATAGCTAGAATTCCATCAAATGAGTATAGTTGCCAGATCCCATAAAGCCATCTTCCTCGTCATGATGGTGATGATGTTCATGTGGTTCTTCTTCATGCTCTTCGTTTCTTTCTGATTCAATTTCCTGAATCCAACCGGCTGAAGTGGATACGGTTTCCCAATCAAACTTCTTGGTGTTGACGATCAGATTCAAGTCAACGTCACCATAGTTGCATTCAAAGATTTCTGCCTTAGGCTGGATGGCGCGGATAATCTGCTTCAGGTGCTCCAGCTCCTTAGGCTCAACCTCTGCAGCCTTGTTCAGAAGAATGATGTTGCAGAACTCAATCTGCTGGATGACGAGCGAAGCCAAATCTTCCTCATCAATATTCTTCTTCATCAGGTCGCTGCCGTTGGAGAATTCATCCTTCATGCGCAAAGCATCTACTACGGTAACGATGCTGTCAAGGCGCAGAATGCCATTCTCGATGTACTGAGGACCGAGGGATGGGATAGAGCAGATGGTCTGTGCAATAGGAGCAGGCTCGCAGATTCCGGAAGCTCGATGACAATGTAATCGAAACGCTTCATGTCTACAATTTCCTTGAGCTGTTCTACCAGGTCCATCTTCAATGTGCAGCAGATGCAACCATTCTGGAGAGAAACGAGCGAATCATCTTTCTGACCTACTACGCCACCTTTTTCTATCAGGGCTGCATCAATATTGACTTCACCAATATCGTTGACGATGACGGCAAACTTAATACCTTTTTCGTTAGCTAAAATCTTGTTGAGAAGGGTTGTCTTTCCACAACCCAGGTAGCCTGTCAAGAGCAATACAGGCACTTCCTTCTTTGCGTTCATATTAAAATATTTTAATGTTATACTTCTTAAATCCAGTCTGCTGATAATGCAGCTTTCTCGGGCAGCTGTCATCTGGCTGTCTGACGGTTTTGCGAAACTGCAAAGATTGTGCCACACCTTATTTTTTTTGCCATCTTTTTTCGTACACCTCTTTTTTGTCAGTTATCTTGTGTTATTTTTAGGTTATATTTCATGTTTTTCTCATTATTCTTTGGTGGTTTCAACTAGAAATAGTATATTTGCAGAGAAAATGTGTTTCAAACAGCACATAAACTTAATGAATAAACATATTTTATATACATAAGTAAGTTAAGATGAAAAGTTTAAGGTTTTAGTTCTGACGGTTGTGGCAGTCCTTGCGCTGGCATCTTGCGGCACTACTCAGACTGTGCCTCTGACCGGTCGCACTCATCGCATCTCTGTATCCGATGAGCAGGTTCTCAGTCTGTCTAATCAGGAATACACAAAGTACATGGCTTCTGCCAAGAAGTCGACCAATGCGGCCAATACGGCGATGGTTCAGCGAGTAGGAAAAAGACTTGCCAATGCTGTTGAACTCTATTTGAAGCAGAACGGATTTGAAGCCGACGTGAAGAATTATTCATGGGAATTCAACCTGGTACAAGATAAGTCTGCCAATGCATTCTGTATGCCTGGCGGTAAAATCGTGGTTTATGAAGGACTTTTGCCTTACACTCAGAATGAAACCGGTTTGGCAATCGTTTTGGGTCACGAAATAGCTCATGCTGTGGCTAAACATAGTGCTGAGCAGCTCACCAAACAGCAGAATCAGCAAACCGGTACAAGTATCCTGGGAACTGTGTTGAACCAGACAGTAGGTAATGGTGTAGGTAACGTGGCAAGTGCAGTTGCCGGACAGTATTTCTCATTCCGCAATCTGAAGTATTCCCGTGATAATGAAACCGAGGCAGATTACATGGGGCTTATCTTCGCTGCCATGGCTGGTTACGATCCTCAGCAGGCCATTCCTTTCTGGAAGAGAATGTCACAGGGCTCTAGCAGCAATCAGAGTGATATTTTCAGTGATCACCCTTCAGACGCCAAGCGTATTGCTGCCTTGCAGAAAGAAATGCCTACTGCGCTGAAGTATTATAAACCTCAGACAACTTATAAGATAGGTTCTACGAGCAAGACTTCTACAACCAAGAAGACCAGTAGAAAAAAGAAGACTACAACCCGCAGAAAATAAGGAATTTTCCGAATCTCTCGAATCTGAAGAAATGAATTCATCTTCTCTTCCGAATCTCTCGAATCTGAAGAATCAAATTAAAATAGTTAAGTATGGAGTATTTATCTCATAACCTTTGGCTGATATGGACATCGGTGATGTTCATCTGCCTCATCTTAGAGTTGTCTTCCGGCGATTTCTATGTTACTTGTTTTGCCATTGGTGCGCTTATCAGCATTCCTGTGGCATTAGTAGGAGCACCTTTCTGGGTGCAGGTAGTGGTTTGGGCAATCTGCTCTATGCTTAGCATCTGGTTGGTTCGTCCGCATCTGCTGAAATCGCTACACAAGGGTGGGGAAGACCGCCGCAGTAACGCCGATGCGCTGGCAGGACAGATAGGGGAAGTGACCGAGATGATCCTGCCGGAGGATATGGTAGAGTGAAGCTGGATGGAGATAATTGGAAAGCGGAAGCTCCGCATCTTGCCGAACCGCTTGCTGTAGGCGATAAGGTTCGAATCTTAGGTCACGAATCTATCATCCTCAAGGTAGAAAAAGTTTAGGTAGGAAAAGTTTAGATTCAACATTATTCACTTAATCGTATAAACATCATGAACATAGGAATTTATGTGCTGGTGGCTCTAGTAGCACTTGCACTCGTAGTGGTTAAGAAAACCATCGTCATCATCCTCAAAGTGAGACGAAAATCATAGAGCGTCTCGGACGATATTTTGCCACGCTCAAGCCGGGTATTAATGTCATCATTCCTTTCATTGACCATGCCAAGGATATTGTGGCGATGAGAAACGGAAGATACGTTTATACAAACTGCATCGACCTTCGTGAACAGGTCTACGATTTCGACCGTCAGAACGTAATCACTAAGGATAATATCCAGATGCAGATAAATGCGTTGCTCTATTTCCAGATTGTGGACCCATTCAAGAGTGTGTATGAAATCAACAATCTGCCAAATGCCATAGAGAAACTGACCCAAACCACCTTGCGTAATATAATAGGTGAGATGGAACTTGACCAGACTCTTACCTCCCGCGATACGATTAACACCAAACTCCGTGCAGTTTTGGATGATGCAACCAATAAGTGGGGAATCAAGTAAACCGAGTAGAGTTGCAGGATATTACACCTCCTGAGAGTGTGCTCCAGGCGATGGAAAAGCAGATGCAGGCTGAACGCAACAAGCGTGCTACCATCCTGACTTCTGAAGGTGAGAAGGAAAAGCAGCGCCTGCTCTCAGAAGGTGAGAAGGCTGCCATCGTGAACAAGGCTGAGGCTGCCAAACAGCAGGCTATCCTGAATGCAGAAGGTGAGGCTACTGCCCGCATCCGTAAGGCTGAGGCCGAGGCTATTGCCATTCAGAAGATTACGGAAGCTGTAGGACAGAGTACGAATCCTGCCAACTATCTTCTGGCCCAGAAATACATCAGCATGATGCAGGAAGTAGCACAGGGGAAGGATAATAAGGTGGTTTATCTGCCATACGAGGCAACCAATCTCTTGGGTTCTATAGGAGGAATCAAAGACCTTTTCAGGGGATAAAGGCCTCTGAGTCAATGGATAATTCCCTTTGGATCAAGAAATAAAGCACTCTGAATATCAGTAAACTGTAACTTCAGTAAATATATTAAACAGGATAAAAATGAAGAAAATCTGTATCGTTGCAGGCGCAAGACCTAACTTTATCAAGGTTGCGCCCGTAATTAGAGCAATTCGTAATGCTCAGGAAGCTGGTAACGAAATCAGCTATCAGTTGGTTTACACAGGAAAAGAGGATGATCCGACTTTGGAATCTTCTCTTTTCGATGACTTAGGCATTCAGAAACCGGATGCTTATCTCGGCGTAGACTGTCCAAACATGAACGAACTTACCGGACAGGTGATGGGGCAGTTTGAGCGCTATCTGCAGCAGAATGCTACAGATGTTGTCATAGTGGTTGATGATCTGGCTTCAACCATGGCTGTGGCTATTGTTACCAAGAAGCAGGGTGTGCAGCTTGCTCATATTGCAGCCGGAACCCGCAGTTTTGACATTACCATGCCAAAGGAAATCAACCGTCTGGTGATTGATGGCTTGTCAGATATTCTCTTTACCGCTGGCATTTCAAACAATAGCATCGCCAACAAGGAAGGTGCAGAATTGTCTAAGGTTTACATGGTAGGAAATGTGCTTATCGACAACATCCGCTTCCTTCAGTCTAAAATGCAGCGTCCGGAAATCATAGACGAGTTTCATCTGAAAGAAGGCGAATATATGGTTCTGACCTTGAACCGCAAGGCCATCGTCAATAACATTGATGAGATGAAATCGCTCATTTCTGTCATAGATGAAGAGGCGCGCCAGGCTGGAGTGAAAGGTGATTGCTCCGCTTCGAGGCAAAGCATTGGGCTTCGTGCTCGCATTCAAGGCTTATCAGGAAGAGAGCAATCATCAGAGTGAATCCAGGTGGTTCAGCCGCTCGATTATCTGTCGTTTGCTTATCTTACAGCTCACGCCAAAGGTGTGATTACCGATTCGGGTAATGTGGCTGAAGAAGCTACCTTCAATGGGGTTCCTTGCATTACGCTCAACAGCTATACTGAGCATATTGAAACTGTAAAGGTGGGTACAAACGAACTGGTTGCTGAAGATCCGGAATTACTGAAGCAATCTATGCAGAAACTTCTGAAGGGTGAATGGAAGAAAGCGGGCATTCCTGACAGATGGGATGGTCGCTCAGCAGAAAGAATAGTCCAGATTCTCGCTGAATAGAATCTAAACTCATAGAGTATAATCTCATGGAGAGAGATAATTCTATGTAAACTGATTCTTTTCAGAATATACTTAGAGGTTCACTTCAATATGATTATATTGAAAAGTGAACCTCTTTCTTTTTATGCTTTATCTTTTTCTTAATCCTTTTCAGGCGCCTTTGGCACAGGATAGTCGTATTGCTTGAAATAGGACGGCGTCTTATTATCATACCATACACCTTCTACGTTTAAGCCGATAGAGAAAGTCTTTTTGGAGTTGGTGTATCTTACGCCGGCTCCTAACGTTGGCGCCAGGTTCTCCCATTCCGTAACCACCCGGCATGATTCCTCTGCCCATACCCCAAGGATACATTCCGTAGCCCCAAGGCGAATAGCCGTATGGACCATAGCCATAACCGCCATAACGGCCGTAGAGAGAATTGTAATTGTTGGCTACACTAAGCTGACCGTAAACGTAAGCCTCCCAATGCTCATTAACTGGTAGCCCAGAATGCCGTAGACTCCACCGTCATGATAACTGTCTCCACCATAGTTTACGTTGTTGATATAAGTGCCCAGAGCCAACCAAAGTTTGTTGTCTTTGGTGAGTGGCGTTAGGTAGGTTGCATCGATGGTCTGAGTGAAACCGCCTCTGTGAGGCACATTCTTACCGAATGTGGCAAAGGCAGAAAGATCTACCGAGAGATTCAATCCCTGGTGCAGCCCCCAGCCATAGCCCAACGGATAACTCAAGCCGTTGGTAAGGTTGGAGATGGGATTATTATAATAGGTGCTGTCTAGCGAAGCATCACCCAGCAATCCGTTTTTGCCGAGAGTTTCTTTCTTATCTGATAGTCGGGCAGGAGTCATATATGCATTCTTCACCGGTTTTCCCTGATAAATCATAGGTTTTCCTGCCTGGTAAACCGTATCGCCAGGCAGCAACCATTCTTCGCGCGGACTGTCCGGACTGTGCAATGGTCCGAAGCTTACCTGTTGTTGTGCACTTGCTTCTGTAGTGAGGAAAGTGCAAAAAGCGATGATAATATATATTTTTTTCTTCATAATTGATTGCATTTTCTGTCTTCTGCTGCAAAGATATGAAGAATGTATGAAACAAAGGAACTTTTCCCGCATAAAAAATCAATTTTTTAGAATAAAATCATTATCTTTGCATCCGATAACATAAATAGATGTAAAAATTATACAAAAATATGAAGAAGATCATCAGATTATTGACACTCGCTCTTCTTACGGTGCCTGTTACGACATTCGCTCAGAGTGAAGGCAATCAGAACACATCAGAAACAGCCGGAAAAGTTGTGGCGTCTAAGCCCGATTCTCTGCTCGACTGGGAAACACCGCACGATCCAACCTGCCTCAGGTGTTGCTGGAAACTACGATGGGCAACATTCTCGTGGCTCTCTACAACGATACTCCCAAGCATCGGGATAATTTCCTGAAACTTGTCAATTCGGGCTATTATGACGGTTGCATCTTTCAGCGTGTCATCAAGAATTTCATGATTCAGGGTGGCGATTATTCATGCAGAAAGGTGAACATGGAAAAGCCGCAGAAGTTTGATGTAAACTATACGGTTCCGGCAGAAATCATCTATCCTAAATATTATCATAAGCGCGGACAGCTCTGTGCAGCTCGCGAAGGAGATGATGAAAATCCGACCAAAGCTTCGGCGTCTACTGATTTCTATATCGCCTGGGGCAGAAATTTTTCTCCACGGCAGATGGAATATTATGTAGAAAAACTGAAACGGGACGGCAAGTATTACGCCATTCCTTCAGAACAGTTGCAGAAGGGCTACATCAAGCATGGTGGTGTTCCTCACCTTGACAACGGCTACACTGTATTCGGAGAGGTGCTTGAAGGCATGGATGTGGTTGATAAGATTCAGAATGTGGCTACCGATAAGGCGAACAACGACAGACCTCTCACGGATGTCATCATCTGAAAGCTAAACAGATGAAGTAACTTTCGGATGGTAAACTGAAGAAATAAGTAACTGAGCCCATTAAAAGGTAAAAATCGATAAGTAAAAATATTAAATACGAGAAAAATGAAGTCATTAAAGGAATTATATAGAGTAGGTAAGGGACCATCGAGCAGTCATACGATGGGGCCTCAGCGTGCTGCCAAACTTTTTCTGGAGCGTTGCCCTAACGCTTCTTATTATGAAGTAACCCTCTATGGAAGTCTGGCAGCTACAGGTAAGGGACACATGACTGATGTGGCAATAGAAGAAGTGCTCAAACCTCATAAAACTGTGAATATTATCTGGCAGCCACAAACTTTCCTGCCTTATCATCCCAACGGAATGAAATTTGTGGGCAAGGATCTGAACGGCGATATTATTGATGAATGGACCGTTTACAGTATTGGTGGTGGAGCCATATCAGATGGTACTGCCGGCAACCAAGAGCTGGGCGCCAAGGATGTTTATGATCTGAACAAGCTCGCCGACATCAAGCAATGGTGCTATGATAACGGACGCTCATTCTGGGAATATGTTGAGAAATGCGAATCGGAAGATATCTGGGATTATCTCGATATGGTTTGGCAAACGATGAAGCAGAGCATCAGAAATGGTTTGGACCATGAAGGTGTTTTGCCTGGTCCGCTGAAGCTACAGCGTAAGGCTGCCACCTATTATATAAAGGCGAAAGGTTACCGTGCTTCCCTGCAGAGCCGCGGCTTGGTTTATGCTTATGCGCTGGCTGTGAGCGAAGAGAATGCTTCGGGTGGCACCATCGTTACAGCTCCTACCTGTGGCGCCTGTGGTGTATTGCCAGCTGTACTCTACCACATGTTTACTTCTCATGATATGAGTGAACAGCGCATCTTGAGAGCCTTGGCTACAGCCGGATTGGTGGGCAACATCGTAAAGCAGAATGCTTCTATCAGTGGTGCTGATGTAGGTTGCCAGGGCGAGGTAGGTGTTGCCTGCGCCATGGCTTCGGCTGCAGCCTGTCAGCTTTTCGGAGGCAGTCCGGCTCAGGTAGAATATGCTGCCGAAATGGGATTGGAGCATCATCTCGGAATGACCTGCGACCCGGTTTGCGGACTGGTTCAGATTCCTTGCATCGAGCGAAATGCCTTTGCAGCCGCCCGAGCTTTGGATGCAGACCTCTACGCTTCCTTCTCAGATGGCCATCATACAGTATCTTTCGACCGTGTAGTTGAAGTGATGCGACAGACGGGACATGATCTACCTTCGCTTTACAAGGAAACAAGCGAAGGCGGTTTGGCAAAGGGATTCCCAAGAGACATTTAGTCATAAAATGCTTCGCTGAATCATAAAATGTTTTTCAGCTATTTTATTCAGTTTGGTAAGAGGGCTTTTATTTTGGCACGCTATTTGTTAGCCCCCTTGCCAAACAATAATAAAGTAAATACGAATAAAAACATTTTATATTATGGCACAGAAAGGTAATATTGGTGTAACGACAGAGAACATTTTCCCTGTCATCAAGAAATTCTTATATTCAGATCACGACATCTTCCTCCGTGAGATGGTTTCAAACGCCGTAGATGCTACACAGAAGTTGAAGACTCTTGCAGCTCAGGGCGATTTCAAGGGCGAGATAGGCGACACAACCGTTCGTGTCTCTCTCGATGAGAAGGCTGGAACCTTGACTATCAGCGACCATGGTATAGGTATGACTGAGGAGGAAATCGATAAATATATCAACCAGATTGCATTCTCAGGCGTAACTGACTTCCTCGACAAGTATAAGGAGAATGCCAACGCCATCATCGGCCACTTCGGTCTCGGCTTCTATTCTTCTTTCATGGTAGCCAGCAAGGTAGAAATCATCACTAAGAGCTACAAAGAGGGAAGCAAGGCTGTAAAGTGGAGCTGCGATGGTTCACCTGCTTTCGAAATCGAAGATGCAGACAAGGCTGAGCGTGGTTCAGACATCATCCTCCATATTGCTGATGATTGCAAGGAATTCCTGCAGAAGAGCAAGATTGAGGAACTTCTGAACAAGTACTGCAAGTTTATGGCAGTGCCTGTAGCCTTCGGCAAGAAGACCGAGTGGAAGGACGGCAAGAATGTGGAGACTGATGAGGATAACATTATTAATAATGTGGAGCCTCTCTGGACCAAGGCTCCTAGCACCTTGAAGGATGAGGACTACAAGAAGTTCTATCACACCCTTTATCCGATGCAGGACGACCCGTTGTTCTGGATTCATCTGAATGTAGACTTCCCATTCAATCTCACGGGTATTCTCTACTTCCCACGCATCAAGAGCAGCATCGACATGCAGCGCAACAAGATTCAGCTCTATTGCAACCAGGTGTTCGTAACCGACCAGGTAGAAGGCATTGTACCAGAATTCCTCACATTGCTTCATGGTGTAATCGATTCACCGGACATTCCGCTGAACGTAAGCCGCAGCTACCTGCAGAGCGACAGTAACGTGAAGAAGATTTCTACCTACATCACCAAGAAGGTAGCCGATCGTTTGAACTCTATCTTCAAGGAGAACCGCAAGGAGTTTGAAGAGAAATGGGATGATCTCAAGATCTTCATCAACTACGGAATGCTCTCTCAGGAAGATTTCTACGAGCGCGCAAAGGACTTCGCACTTCTGAAAGATGTTGAGGGCAAGTACTTTACTTTCGAGGAGTACAAGACGCTGATTAAGGACAACCAGACCGATAAGGACGGCAACCTGGTTTATCTCTATGCCAACAATAAGGAAGAGCAGTATTCTTACATCGAAGCTGCCAAGCAGAAGGGTTATTCTGTACTCCTGATGGAAGGTCAGCTCGATACACCGATGGTAAACATGCTGGAGCAGAAGCTGGAGAAGAGCCGCTTTACACGTGTTGACGCCGACATCATCGACCGCCTCATCGTGAAGGAAGATGCAAAGAAGACCGATTTGAGCAAAGAGCAGTCTGACAACTTGACAGAAGTATTCCGCTCTCAGATGCCTCAACTCGACAAGACAGAATTCTTTGTAGAGATTCAGGCTTTGGGCGAACAGAACCAGCCAGTGCTCATCACTCAGAACGAGTACATGCGCCGTATGAAGCGATGAGCCAGTTCCAGGCAGGCATGAACTTCTACGGTCAGATGCCAGACAGCTACAACATCGTACTGAACTCAGACCATGCTCTGGTAAAGAAGGTATTGGAAGATGCTGAGGCCAACACAGCTGAAACATTGAAGCCAATCCTTGCAGAAATCAAGGGTCAGGAAGCCCGCCTTGCCGTACTCCATCAGGAGCAGAACAAGAAGAAGCCTGAAGAGATTACCCAGCAGGAGAAGGATGATGTTCACAACACAGAGAAGGCCATCAGCGATGAGAAGGCTAAACGCAACGAAATCATTTCGGGTTATGCTAAGAACAACAACATTGTTCACCAGCTCATCGACTCGCCCTGCTTCAGAACGGTATGTTGAAGGGTGCTTCGCTCGACGCATTCCTCAAGAGAAGCGTTGACATGATTAAGTAATCCAACCTGAAAAAAGGTATGAATGGAGAAATAAAACTTTGCGAATGCGTAACATTTCATGTTACAAATTGTATCTATCATATGTGTAAATAGTTTAA
>ENA-OQER01000332-OQER01000332.1-human-gut-metagenome-genome-assembly--contig:-NODE-332-length-26685-cov-2.100761_pt1 | contig 26685 bp, 31 predicted proteins | sample MGYA00242797_ERZ504639 | MGnify/ENA primary metagenome ERZ504639 (study PRJEB26092, sample SAMD00036306) | human gut metagenome | host: Homo sapiens | study: EMG produced TPA metagenomics assembly of...
CTCAAAGGAGCTGAGATTCGGAGACAACACCATCATCGGAGCTGGCAGCGTGGTGACAGGCCGTTTGGATGGGAACGCTGTATATGCCGGTGCTCCGGCAAGAAAATCTCTTCCTTGGAAGCGTATATCGACAAACGCCGCAAAACTTCAATTAAATGAAGCCGTGTTATTAGTACGTGAGTACGAGCAGACATATGGAAAGCGGCCGCCAAAAAAGCTACTTCGGGAATTCTTCTGGCTGTTTGAGCTAGGAACACTCAGCTGGATGAGGTATTCCAAAAGGTTTTCCAGCTTGATAACAATACCGAACGTTCACAGCAAGCGTTTGTTCAAAGCGAACCTATGTTTAGCAGCTATGAGGCATTCCTCAAATACGTTGAATCAAATTCTTAACAGCTAGCACAGAGAAAGAGGCTTCTATGAAAGACTCAATTACTTCTTACACCATTACCTGCAGCAGACCAACTAATTATGGCGCTGTTCTGCAAACTTACGGCTTGAACACCGCTCTACGCAAGATGGGTGTGGACGCAAGGTGCTGGATTACAACCCCAAATACTACTACACGTCTACGCGGCCGCTGCCTATTCGCATGCTTCGCGCCATCGTACGCTTCCCTGATTTGGTCAAGGGGCGCAAAGTGTTCGGCAAATTCCTTGAGGACTACATACCTATGAGCGCCAAAACTTACCGTACGCTTGCGAGATTGAGGCTGACACCCCCCAATCCGACGTCTATATTTGTGGCAGCGACCAAATTTGGAACTGTAAGAACAAGCTTAATGGTAAAGATGATGCGTTCTTCCTGTCATTTGCGCCTGCGGGCGCTCGCAAAGTAGCGTATGCTGCCAGCATTGCCATGCCTGAAATTCCTGACGATCAGAAGGATCGTTATCGTAGACTGATTTCCGATTTCGATGCCGTGTCTGTGCGCGAACCGTCGTCGGTGCCCATGCTTGAAGATCTCGGCATTAGTAATGTTCAATCCGTCATTGACCCAGTATTTCTGCTTGAGAAGGATGATTGGAACGTAATCGCCGATACCAGCGATTTCACTCCTACTGAAGATTACGTACTGGTGTATGGCTATAACCGCCAGAAAGATGTATACGCTTATGCACGTCGGCTTGCCAAGAAGCTAGGCGTGAAAGTCTATACCATCGGTACTGCCATCGAAGATTACACACTTGATCAGGACCGTTATTTTTGGAATGCTTCCCCTAACACTTTTGTGAACCTGATTCGCAATGCGAAAGCCGTGGTGACAAATTCATTCCATGGCACTGTGTTCTCTATTGTGTACAACAAACCATTCCACTTCTTTACAGTTAAGCAGACCACAAATTCACGCATGCTCGACCTGCTGGATTCGCTGGCGTTAAAAGACAGACATGTTACCAGTGGCGACCTGCTGAGCAACCACATCGACTATACGCAGCCGAATACTCTACTCGCTTCATTACGTAAACAGTCATTAGCTTATTTACACAGCAGCGTATCGGAACCACTAAATCAGCATTAATCAAGAGTCCAAAGGAATGTCATTATGAATTGGAAGAGCACTGTAGAACAGTGGATGCCAAAACCGCTTATCGCTCCTCTCAAGAATCTGCGTCAAAGCATTCATCTATATCAAGATTCGTGGCACAAGCCAAGCGGTTTAATCGTAGCTACTCTCGCATTATGCCCCATGAACGAGTAAGAATCGAGACACGAGTGATGTTTCTCAGCCATCAAATTGAAAAGGGTCTGAGCCATCACAATTTTCGCTATGGGTTTGGGAAAAAAAGTTTTTAACGAGCTTCCGACCCTGCTTACACGTCTGGAACAAGCAGATCTGAATTTCGCTAATAACACTGTGTACAAAGAAAGTCTTGCTGCGCTTCATGAGTACATGCAGCGTCATCTCGATGCGGAGAAAGATATTTCTTGGCAGCAATCGTTATTCACTACAGATCAGTGGCAACACATTATGAATGCCGAATCAAACGATGGTGGAAGCATTTCTATCCGTAAAAGTGACAAGCTCAATAACAAAGATCTTTCCTTTGCTGCGTTAAGTGAAAATAGACATTCAGTTCGTGAATTTGCTGATGAGCCGGTATCCCTAGACGAACTTAACCAGGCAATTCAGATGGCCATGCGCACTCCATCAGTGTGTAACAGGCACCCCACCAGAGTGCATGTCATTCTCGACAAGGAAGTCATCGCAGAGGCTTTGCACATTCAAGGTGGTGTTAATGGATATCCAGCCCCTCCCGCATTGCTGATGATTACTTCTGACTTGCGCGCGTTTATGACATCTTATGAGCGCAATGAGGGATATACGACGGCGGCCTGTTCGGAATGTCACTACTATTATCTTTGGAATCTTTGGGAATTGGAGCTTGTCCGCTCAATACCATGTTTACGGCAACTGCAGAAAAGAAAACCCGCAAACTTTTGCATTTGCCTGATAACGAAGTACCCGTCATGTATATCGAAGTTGGACATTTCTTGGACGAAACACGTACCTGTCGGTCCACTCGATTCCAAGGCTCAGATATTACCTCGGTCTTGCAGTAACCACAGACTGATATTCCCGTTCGCGTACTTGCATCTGCGCGATCAGATACAGTCGCATAATCAGCAAGGAGTCTTCCATGGACGCACTCTATGTTTTCGTCACCACATCATTGCCCAAAGCTGGAGCGCAAGTTGCCGGATTGCCATTAACGCTGAATTTGCTACTTACTGCATATGTAATTCTTCGTCATCCAAACCGAACTTTATTGATGATGAAGAGGTTTCGCGGATTGGCCGTGGCTTACGGAGCTCTGTTTGCGTCTGGTCTGCCATACATGTCTCAAGGCGGATGTCTTTAGACATGTATGGCAATGGTTTATGAAGCGTTAGTCGTATTTGATCAACTGGCTATGCTGTTTGTTCTATGGGATGAATTTTCTTGAACAAAACCCCTTTTTGTGAATATAAAACATCAAAATAAGGAAAAGAATGTTTATTTATATAACATCTGTTTTCTGCTGCATACTTTTGGTATGTGTTGCAGATAAATTAAATAAAAAAGCAGAGGTTTTACCTTTTGCTATTGTTTTTTTGATTTTATTTACAATATCTGGATTCCGATATGGAGTTGGAACAGATTATTTTTTTACATATGTTCCAACTTATAAACAGATATATAATGGCACACCTCCACCAATGGAGCCAATATTTCTATGGCTTAACAAGCTATGCATTGATTTTGCAGGTAGTTGGTATCAGTCTATATTTATTATTACAAGCTTTATATTCATAGGTTTAATATATATTGTTATATATAATATGCCATGTTCAAAAGTTCTACTGACTGTTTCTTTTTTGTGTGGTGGGTATTTCTTATACTCATTTAATGTGGTTCGCCAGACAATAGCTACTGCACTATTCTGTTGTGCATTATTGTTTGTGGAAAGAAATATGGATGGCAAAAAACGATTACAGAGTCTTTTTGCAGCTTTTTTCTTGGTTGCGATAGCGGTAGGTTTTCATTATTCCGCTCTAATTTATTTTGTTGTTATCACTCTCCTCTATCTAAAGCTTGACAAAAAAAATATATTTGTCCCTTTTTTTCGCTTCGGCTGTTCTCGTACCTACTTTCGTTGCAGTTATTGGCATTTTGCTCAAAGGGACAAAGTATGAGAATTATATATCCGGCTACTGGCCAGATCCCAGCAAAGCATTTTCATTATCATCTTTACTATTTGTAGGTTTCTTCTTTGTTTATTTGTTTACGGAATCTAAAGAGGATGATCATTGGTTTAATATTTTTAGAAATTTACATTTCATAGGATCCATAGCTATTATGATTGGCCTGTTTATACCACTAGGTCAGAGAGTTTCTGCATTGTTTTATTTGCTTAATTTTCTTAGCATACCGTACTATATTGAATACTATATTACAGAAAAAAATAAAATGCTTATAAAGATATTATATTTATCTTTTTGTTTTTTCATGTTCCTGCACACATTGGCAGTTAATGGAAATGGTATTTTACCATACCATTTCGCTATATGATAAGTTAATGTGACCGTTGGTTGCGATGCTTTTAGATTGAGAAGCGGGGAGTTTAATTACAGTATGGGATTTGCCTCAACGAAGTTTTTGAATAATGCTTGGATAATGATGTATTGTGTTTTGTAAAGAAAAGAAAGTAAATGAGGAGATTATACTCTAGGCTGGCTGCACTCGATTCGCTACGAGGCTTCGGCATACTACTAGTTGTTTTGGGACACACATCATGGTCTGCTGGTCTGGTGTCGTGGATTTTTTCATTCCATATGCCATTGTTCTTCATCATTTCAGGAATGCTGTTTCACGAAAGGCAGTTTCTGGATTCATTCAAGAGGAAAGCGATAAGGCTACTCGTGCCATACGTGTTCTTCGGAACGGTGACTCTTGCGTATTGGGCTCTTATCGAGCGACGTCTCAGGGGAGACGAAGGATCTGTTCCGAATGCGCTGGCAAATATTGTTCTCGCTCGCGCAGGTAGCGATAATTACCCGCAGAATGCGGCGCTTTGGTTCCTGCCATGCCTTTTCGTTACGGAGATGCTTTTCCTAGGATTCTTCCTTCTTGTCAATAAAGCGGGTTCTGTCGAGACGAAAACCGTAATGGGGGGCTGGCGTAATCGGATTGCCGTCATGGCGCTTGCCTGGTCAGTTTCCTTTCGATCATCGTCATGTGGTCCCTTGACCTGCCGGTCGATCAGTTCCGACTTCCGTGGGCTTTTGATATCCTGTCCTTCTCCATGCTGTTCTACTGCATCGGTTACTTGCTGAGTGAATTCATTCTCCCTCACGTGCAACAGGCCTCCCAAACGCAGGCGTTGGCACATATTGCGTTTGCTGTTGTCGGCGTTGCTGGGCTTTATCTTCTTTGGCTGTTCGACGGTTGGACCAAGCTGGAGGTCAATCTTAATGGAGCATCTACCAACAATCCGTTCTGGATGCTATGTGCCGCAATGCTTGGTTTCGCATCATCGCTCATGCTTTGCATTGCTATCGACTGCCGGCTGCTGCAGTTCCTTGGCAGGGCGTCGCTTACCATCATGTGCGTGCATGAACCGGTGAAACGAGTGCTGATTTTTGTTATGGCGAAATTCTTGGGATGAATACAGATGCATTGCGAGCGAATCTTGTATATGCGATGCTGGTGACTGTTGTCACTGTAGCTATCTGTGTTGCTGTTCATCTCATTATGGACAGGTTCGGCTCCCGTCGTTGATCGGCAGTTCCCGTCACAATCTGGCTTCGCAAGGCAAGGCAAGGGCATGATGGGAGAACATTTGCGGTTGGCATCATAGTTGCGATGGAACGTCGCTTTGTTGTTGTAATGCCTGTAAGAAGTCGGCATCTCGATTTCGCTTTGCCCGTTAATTGCATTCATCCGCAATGGTGGCGTCAGTGGTAACAGATGATCTGCCGCACTGACACCACTAGCAAGCTCAGCTAAGCGTTCGCCCTTCCTGCAGATGTTTGATTTGCCTTTCGACTCCGTCCCACACCAGTTCGAACCAGCGGCCACGGTTACGGTTTACGGTCACTGCAAACAGTCCTTGACGCATGAAGTCAATCAGAGTGCAGACACTAAATAGATCGTCAACAGGATGCCGAGGATTTGCAGAATGGCGAAAGGCTGCTGATAAAGGTTCTCCAGCACGAACAGGTGCTTCCAAAGCAATGTTCTCGTGGCGGGATAATCGGTGATCAGGTAAACCGCGAATGCGGACCGGGCTATGCGGTTGATGATCCGACTGCGGAAGGAAAGCGGGTCGAACAGTAGAAACATGCCGAAGCCCACCATGATGACGGGCAGCTTGAACGATCCGGCGATGAAGATGCCCTTATCGATTCCGAACAACGATAACATAACGGAAGCGCATGTGTACAAGAGGAAGAATCCCAGTCCGGTTCCGGTCATCAGCCAAGTCTGTTTGAGCGTGAACGGCTTCATGTACCACTTGTACGCGGAGATGAGGATGAATAGGTAGATGAAGCCGAACACGCTATCGTTCACTCCAAAAGTTCCGGGAATGAAGCTTGTCAGTCCCCAGATCGCCAGCACCGTTATGGCAAGCGCGTAATGCATATGTTCGCCGAACGCGCGTAGCCCCTTGGAAAGGAACGGCAGCAGGGCGAGGAAGGTGGCGTATGCGGTAACATACCACCACATTCCCATAATGGTCGGCGCGACGCTGCGAACGATCGTTTTCATACCGAAGTCAGCACGGTCGAAAACCAGAAAGAATGCCATGAGCGCAAGGCTCCAGAACAGCACTTCACGTTCCAAAATCCATATGCGCTTGAGGTTCGATTTGATGGTCTGTTCCTTGTCGAGGAAGAACCACGCGGAGATGGTGAAGAAGATGATGACGCCCACTTTGTCATCGCCCTGCATGACGAGCTGGAAGAAAATCCTCTCAGGCCCCAGCGGAAGATTCTTAGCATCATAGCCATTGTGAACGACGAAATGATAGGCGAGAATCATGAACATTGCGACGATGCGCAATAGTTCTATGCTGGAATTACACCCCCCCCAATTTGAAATTCGGGTCGACGGGCTAGCCTTATGGGAGGCCATAGTCTCTGAGCCCATAATCATTCTCCTTCGCTTTCTCTTACTCTCTTATCTCTTTCCGACACCCCACTCAAGAGGGGCTTCTATCCGTCTGGAAAGGCCGAGCCACGAAGTCAGCTTGCGATCGTCAACAGAACCGCAGGCCGCAGGCGACTTCTGGGCGTTCAGAAAGCAAAGATGATGCGCCAACAGACTCGGAATGGCCTGCACTTACCGCGCACATGCCCTTACCTGTTCCTCAAGCATTTCCAAAGTATTGACGGAAGCCATGATCCGCTCTTTGCTCATGTTCTCGTAATACGCTCGGCATGAACCACGCCATTAAGTAATTTCATCGACAGATTCAGCCTGTTAACCAAGTCCGGATCAAGAAACTTGCCGCACAAAGCAATGTTGCCACTGCACTTGTTTTAATCCCCTCATTGCCATAGTAATGGGCAACCAGCGCTTCCATACCTTTCTCCACGGCGAGACGAAGATGAGTCGCCGCCTCAAGATATTCGCCAGACTCGATTCTCAATACAGCACGAATCCTTTGCTGCTTCATAAATCGGCTCTCGTCGAGATAGAACACCCGCATATGCCCCGCCACATCCAGCCCAGCCTGGTTAAAAGAGGCGAAAAGAGAAACAGATGAGCCTCCGGACTTTTTCAGCTTCGTCGGAGTGCATGCCTTAGAAGGGGCTGAACGGTGAATCGAGATAGCACTGTTACGCTCATCCTTGCATGACGCACTGACGGGAACCTCATGGCTTCCAGTATTTCCAATCTCATCCTGTGGATTGTCACCGTCCTTCTTCCAGACGGTGCCGCATGCCAACTGATAAAAACGATGCTATAGGCAATCAGGCGAATAGTTCTCTTGGACCGTAGTGCGTTCACGCTGATGTTCATTATCGTCGCTCCTTAACTGTTTGAAATTATTTATTCCCATGCCGGCATGAAGCATACGATACCCAATAGAAGCTATCCTAACAAAAGGATAAAAACACTCTAAGTCAGAAGAGATTGATAAAGTATATCCCATGAATAGCATATTATTCGATGCACAGGAGCGATGGAACAAGAACCTCAGAGGCATACGCAAGGAAAGAGGACTCAATCAGGAGGATCTTGCGGCGCTGATGCGCGAACAAGGGTTTACGACCTGTACTCAGAAGTCGATATCCAGATGGGAGCAGGTGGGGCGGAAACCAGGCTACGCATTCCCTTCGTACGACAAAATGGTCGGACTTGCAAAATGCCTCCAAGTTGACGTCCCCTACCTAACCGGCGACATGGGCGGGCGGACTTATGACGAACAATACATCGCAAACTCCATCGGAACAGATCCCGGCGTGTAGCACTCATCAAGGAATTGGAACAGTATGCCTCTGAAAAAATAGATTACGAAGATGAATGGGGAGCCGGAAAACATCACTCTGTATCACAACGCGGATGAGCTAGCGCTTTTCATTCTGACTTCGTCGAAGTGAATTCATTTCCAAATACAGAGACTTCGTCGCCGCATGGATGAACATCACGCCGCAAGACGATACCTCGAAAGCAAAAAGCGAAGAAGCACGCTACAGGAAGGATCTCAAGGTGGCGAAATTCGAGCTCGTGGATTCCTTCCAGGCAGCGTTGTGCCGGCAATATCCCGATCCGGATTCCGACGCATTTCTCACCGAAAAAGGCTGGAATGCAAACGCAACGAGGATTTGCAACGCCAGCAACACAAGGAGAGATTACAAAAGAAAATATGGAAGAAATTGCTTGAGCAAGGAGGGACCGATTCCGACCAAGACAAGATGAGGCAAATCTCTTCAGCATTGCAGCCACTTGTAGATGCCTCGGCAAAAGTATCGAACTATCGAGAGGAACGGATCGAAGCACTCAGACTTCGCATCATAGCACGCGCTCGAGCTGCTCAAGGTCTTTCCTAATAGATAGAACCCGTTTAAGGGATTTTGGGGAGACGTCGTAGGAAAGACGACCATGAGTTCACGAACCAAAGCCTCCCACAAGGCCGGCAAGCCAACCACCGGCAAGCAACCAGGATTCAACATGGGAAAGGGCACGAACTTCCAGTTCTTCATTTTTGATGATTGGAAGATTCCGTCCATGCTTATCGGATTCGTGCTTTTTGAACTGTTCGCACACAAGGAATTCCACAACCGTTGCGTTAACTGTTTGGCCGGATCCGCCTTCGGTGTCTATCTGATTCACTACCATCCGGCGGCCAAGGCTCTTTTGGATGGATTGGCTTTCGCTCGACAAGTTGTACCTGTCCGCACATCCGCTCGTGGCCATGACACTATGCGTGATGGCCATCTTCGCCTGCTGCCTGGCATTGGACCTCGTACGCCAAGGCCTGTTCGCTGTGACCGTCGACCGCAACCGCGGCCGCTGGTTCGAACTGGTCTGGAACAAAGCCACGGAACGCTTATGCATGCGAACTCCAAGCAAAGCGCAAAGGTCGTCTTTCTAAAAAGAAGGACGACCTTTGCGAACTGGACATCGCCCAGCTTTATCACAGGTGAATATTCCACACAAAAAGCCTATTTTCAACTTCGACGTGTTTGAGCCTCATCCCGACCCATCGAACTGAAGAAATTCAGATTCGATGACCGAAGCGCTGTTTCGCGTCTGCACAAGTCGCGTTTGGCGTCTGCACAACTCAGTTTTTACTGCGATAGAAAGAGCTGTGCAGACACGATTTTTTGGAAATCACCTTTATTTAGGGTGATTTACCGTCCTTCCACACCCCTATCCCGTATTTTTGAGCCTTTCCTGTCTGCACAAGTCGGATTCCCGTCTGCACAGCTCAAGAAAGGGCGGAAAATACTAGTTGTGCAGACACGACGACTGCAGATGGACCGTTGCGTATGCGCAGATTGCGGAAGCGATCACCAGCAGCAGCGAGATGATGGCGAGCGCCTGGACTGCGGATCCGGAGCGAGGCATTTCCGGCTTCTCTGGCTTTTCTGGATTGCTGGGTTTGCTAGGCTCTTCTGGCTCGGCGACGGCTTTGATGGTTACCGTCACTTGGGCGCTTATGCCATCGTGGTCGGAAGTGCGCAATTGCATACCTGCTCCCCCACTCGCATTGGCACTGCCACGCGAGGAAGCTCCATTCGGCATTCCGGAAGAACGGGCCGCGTTTGCGTCCGTAAAGTCATCATCGACGTGTTGCGCACGGCGGTGATGGTGATGTTCTGGCTCACGGCTTCGAAAGCCTTCCTCTTTCCAACAGCCTGTATTGCGCTATCGATCTGATCGTTCAACGCCTGCAACTGGTCACTATCCACCACAAGAAGATAGTCGCGATGCCGTTCAGTTGTGTTTCCGTCAGCTTTAGTAGGTCATCGGCGCTCAACCGTTGGAGTCCGTCCACTGGGTCCAATTCCACCGAGCCTGTTTGCTGGAGATCGCCCAGATCGCCGATATGAAACATTCCGTCGCCCGTACCGTCACCGCTAGTGCCATCTGGAATCAGCCAAGCGAGTCAGCCAAATACGGCGCAAGATTCGACGAGTCGGAGAACGAGCCGCTCAACAAGGCGAGCGTGTTCAGTCCAGCTGGAATCATACCCCGGTATTCGCCGCCACGAACGGTAACATAGCCAAGGTTTTTAGCGTCATCCAGCAGGTTGAATAGCGTCGGCGCGATGAACGTTCCATCCGAAAACTGCCTTGCGCGGAAGTCTCATCCGTTTCGGCAAACCGCATCAACGTTGCATCCGAAGTGAACATGCCACTTCCACGCGCAATGCGCCACGCAATCGACTGCAGGCTGTGTTCCGCCCGCAACCGTTCCCGGGCCGACAATGGTGAGCTGCATGTTCGCAGGCACAGTGATCGTAGCAAACCCAGCAGCTCCACCGGATTCAGTGGCTTGCAGCGTATGCCGTTCAGGTCAAACGTTACGTTTCGTACGCCTTTCAGAGGCGTAATCGTAACGCTTTCCGCAACGTCAGTCAGCAATGTGACCGTCGCGTTCTTCATCGACGTATGGCCGATCGCCTCCTGTACGCTCGCGTAGGTTGCGTTGCCCACTTGCGCGACCGCCTGAGATTCGGCGGCATCGGCAACTGCATCTGCAGAGAACAGCAGCGTTCCAAACAGCGACGCGATCGCGAAAACAGCGGTCAGCACCACCGAAACCAAATACTTACCTTGCGTTCGCGGGCACACATTCACCCGCTTCTCATGACTACGCATGATTATTTCCTTTTATAGGTTCTATTGCATATTTCAATCCGCACCGAAGTGCGTGGGACCACCCTCAGCTGTGAGAGATGACGTTACAGAAATCATGGCGCCATGCTGCATTAATTATCTCACAATGCGCGAAGGAAAGCAAATTACATATTTTGAAAATCCAAATCTTATATGAGATATATCAAAAGACAATCTTTAGTTATAGTGGACCTCATCACATAAGTTAAAACTGTTTCACATGAGTATCACAATATTCCTCACACGAATAAACGTATTCCAATAACTGCAAAAATATACATATGACGAATAATTGTTTCCCATCAAGAAACAAGCGAGCCCACAATCAAACAAGTGAGGTCGCAACCACACAAAAACACGTTCCCATCTGCACCACGTGGGAAAGCAAAAGAGCGCTCCGGGAGGGAGCGCTCTGATTTGCACGACGATTCGTGCGAAAAGTACTGCGGAATTTAGTAAGATCCGGTGCCGCGGAAGACCACGAGCACGGTTTTTGCGAGAATCGCAAGATCGCCTGCAATGGACCAATTTTCGATATAGGAAACGTCCAAATATTCGCTCTGCTCCTGCGAAAGATCCGAACGGCCGGAAACCTGCCACGGACCGGTAATACCAGGCTTAACCAGCAGTCGCGTGGAATAAAGGGAACCGTAGCGGGCAACCTCTTCCGGCAATGCCGGGCGAGGACCAACCAAAGACATGTCGCCCTTCAAAACGTTGAAGAACTGTGGGAATTCATCCAACGAAGTCTTACGAATAAAACGACCGACCTTCGTAATTCTCGGATCATCCTTCATTTTGAAGATGAAACGATCGGTCTGTCCATTTTCTTCGGCAAGCTTCTTCTTCAATTCTTCCGCATTGGTGACCATGGAACGGAATTTATACATGGTAAATGGCTTGCCATGCAAACCGATACGCTTCTGCGAGAAGAAAATCGGACCACCGTCATCAAGCTTGATGGCAATCGCCGTGCCCAGCATCAGCGGCGAGGAAATCAGCAGCGCGAAAGCCGAACCGACGATATCCAGCAGGCGTTTAATCACGTACGTCGTATTCGTATACTGCGGCAAGCTTGCCAGCAATACCGGCTGTTCGGCCGTATTACGCAAGTACAGGCGGTGGCCGCTCACGTCAGCCAAGGAAACAGCCAACGCAAGCTCCATGCCAAGGGATTCGACCGCAAGGGAAATGCCATGCAGCATTTCGGAATCGCGGGACAGCACGTCGGCAACATACACTTCCTGCGCGCCCAAGCTTTCGCACGTACGCGGGAAAGCGGCATTGAACGGAATCACCTTCAGCTTGTCGGCACCTTCAATGGAAGGATCAGGCTCGAACGACGTGACCACATAAGCGTCTTTCTCATTGTCGTCAGCTTCGATCGGACACACGGCAATCGGCGAATACCCCCAATTGGAGTAGTCCCGCATGGTGCGCAACGCACAATTGATACCGTCGGAAGAACCAATCACCACGGTCTTATACTTACAGGCGCCCTTCTGACGGCTGCGATGCTGCCACTGACGCATCTGCCAACGGGCGATGACTTCTAGGAAGAATGCAATGATCGGGGCGACGATAAGCGCGGTTCTCGGCAAGGAAAGATTGAAAATAAAAGCAAGCGAGCAGTAAGTGATGATGGTGAGCAGCGACGCGTTGATGATTTTCGCATACAGCTCGTAGCCTTCCGCCATCACATGACGATGATACGTTCCAGCAAAAGTGAGGCTCAACACCCAGATGAGGCTGAAACAGATGAGGAACAGCCAGAACGGCATGGCCCCATTGATGGCATTATATGCGGCATCGTTGGCCCAAAGACTGATGGATAGCGAAATCAGCATGACCGCAAGATCGACCATCACCAAGCAGACGACAAAAGAATAACGCCATGCGGGCACAACCTGATTCCGCCTGCCCTTGCGCTTTCCATCTTCACCAACGGAAAATGGCGTGTTCGAAAACATCATCGGCTCAAACTGAGGGCTGTTGTCTTGAGACTGATGTCGCTCCTGCTTCTGATCCTGGTGACGAGAGTTAGAAGAGACGATATGGATTTCCTGGGTTCTCACTACTTGATCCGAACCCTGCTCAGAGCTGCGGAAACCGCCTTGCATGACTCCTCCCTCTACTAACTACCCCCACCCGAAAAGAAGGGGGCTCCCCTCCATGAAGAGATAGTATCATAAGCCCTGTTAACAGAGTAGATCTCCAACTCGATTTTGCAGTTAAATGACTATTGGAAACTTGCTTTTGACGCGATACCGCAAACGCGCGGAAGAACGGATGAAAAGTTGACGTCCGTTCCGTGAACGTGAGGTACATGCGCATATACCCACATATTCCCCCATACTCCCCTGTTGCAAGATGGCTTGTCTAGAGCCGCTTGCTTAGCTGCTTAGGTTACCTACGGAACTGTCTAGCGGCCTTCAATCAGCGGGGTCTGGCGGAGGATGAGCGGCTCATCCGTATCTGGAGCGGACTGCACATGCACGGTGATCTCATAGGATTCGCCGGGCTGCAAGGTCACATCGCCCACGCCCACGGTCAGGCCATCGTGCAAAGTCACACCCTTGTAATCGTCGGCATTCTGGAATTCCCAATCCACCAAACGACCGTTCGCAGGCGCGTAAATGAACAATGCCGTCTTGATCTGGCCTTTCGGAACGATATTTCCGGCACCGGTCACATAGTCAGCTTCGGAAGCCGCTTCTTCCGCCGTCATGGTGTTCTGCAACTTGATATGCACCGTATACTGGTTCGCGCCGTTTCGCGCGACCTTCTGGAATTCAGTGGTCACTTCGCGATGCAAATACCAGTCCATTTTCGACTCGGTTTCGTCGGAAATATACACGCCGACCTGCGGTTTCGCACCTTCCGTAATCAATTTGCCGGAAATAGCGGAATCGGCAATCAGATTCTGCTCATCCTCATGCGCGCTCCACACCATCACGTGTCCCTGCTCAACAGACGTGGCAAGCGCCTTGACATACGATTTGAAATCGCCCGCATTCTGCATGATATGGTCGAACGCGGCCTGCGCGGCAACCGCGAAATACTCGTCCGTCTCCTGCGGAGCCATGCGCGCATACACGTCATGCAGCAACGTTTGGGCGGTATTAGTGCCATCCAACGTCGAACCGTCAGGCATGACAACGCCACCGGTCACCGCCAGCATGTTCTGCAGGAACAGCGGATCAATGGCGATCACACCATCAACCGCAACGCCATACTGGCGATTCCACATGGCGCTCACAATCTCGCCGGTGCGCGGAAAATCAGGCGTGAAATTCACGTCGCGAATATCCTTGCCAAGCTTGTCGGTAAACAGCAAACGTTCCTCGCGGTCAAATCCACAACCGGCTCATCGGCATTCTGAATTCCGAATCGGAAACGAACGGCTGCAAGCTCACGTGACCACCTTGCACCGTGACCAGGCCGAGCGATCCCGTAAGACCGCCGGAAGGGCGTGCCTCCGCATTCGTTTGCGCAAGAATCAAATAATTGCGCGGAGCATCATTCGCATGGCTTTCCGTACCCAACATGCTGGGCAGCACCTGCACGATGGAATTCAAGGAATGCACCATGCTGTCAAGTTTTTCGCAATACGTTTCCGCGGTTTCAGGGCGTCCGCGATCTGCGCGATATGCGGGGTTTTCACGGTTTCACTTCCGCGTGCCTTGTCGATCGTATCGTCCGCGATTTGGAGCGGCTGCTGAGACGCTTCCAATCCGGAAATTTCGATCGTTGCCGTTTTCCACGTGAATACTGTTCAGATCACATTTTCGGCGACTTTCACCAGTTGCGGCAACGCCTGCGACGAAATATTCTCCATGGCGGCCACCGTGTGCGTACGGCGGAAATGTCATTGCCCACATACGGCAGACCGACGCCACCTGCCACAGCGGCGAAGAGGTTTGCTTGTAGGCCTTGCTACGTGATCGGAGAACGCGGTTGTCTGCTTCTCAAGCTTGGACGTGTCCGCTTCGGAGATGGTCTGCTGCAAGCCTTGAGCACTCGACACCGCCTGCTGCAGCTCGTTTTTCACGTGCAGCGCAGACCATACGAATGCGCCGGCGAAAACGGCGAGGGCTGCGACTATCACGAGTACGCCGATTAGGATCTTGCGACGGCGACGTTTGCGCTTGATTTGGCGAATATGCTCGGCGCTCATACGGCGGCGCACGCGGCGGGAATGCGGGGCGCTGGAAGTGGAATCTTCTGGACTGGCGGTTGCGTCGGAGGTTGAATCGGCATTAGACTGCGGCTCCTCCTGACGGCCTTGCTCAGGCTGGACGCCGAATTCTTCAGGCTGATCAGACGCGCCGTTCATATTCCGTTTCGCTCCCTAATTGTTTGCAAGCACTTCGGATTCCTCAGTGTAATAGTAGGGGGAGTCGATGAAACTTACGGAGCAAAAACGGGGCAATAACGGCGGTGTTACTACCCAAATGTTGCCGATAGCGCAAGAACTGATGCAACCTAAACGTGACCTGCAAACCAGTATTGCTACAACTCAAGCATGACCCGCGACGGCAGCATTACTGAAGTTCCAACGTCGCCAATAATGCCTTGTGGTCGGAACCTTGAATCCGCTTGGTTTCCAAATTTCTGGCGTGCACGCCCCTGTCGTAAATAATGTGGTCGATTTCAGCGATAGGGAATACCGAAGGATACGTCATATGCAATCCCTCGCCGGCACTCTCCCCCGCATCCGTAAAGCGATCGTCCAACAAATATCTGAAGCTTGCATGATCCCACGTGGAATTAAAATCCCCCATCAGCACATACGATTCCCCATTATCGTAATGCTGTAATTGCGCTATGGAATCCAAACTTTTATTCCATAATCCCTGATTGCTTGGTCGTGGAGAAAACGGATGAACCGACCCAAATCGTACTTTTCTGCCATTGAAATCAACTGTCGCGGCAGGAATACTACTGGATTCAATAGGAATGAGATCCTGCGTTGTTTCCTGCAGAGGATGCGCACTATACAGTACGTTCACACCGCCATTGTCGTGCCAAGTGAGTTGCGCGGAAACGGAATACGGAAGATGATCCTCAATTCCAGCATCATGCAACCGATCTAATAATCCTGATGAAACTTCCTGCATTGCAAGAATTTCAACATGCTCGCTTTGGATTGTTCGCACGATTTGCTGCGCATCGGCACAACCTTGCTTCGTATTGAACGTCATGACACGCACTGTTGCAGAAGGTTGTATGGCACGATCATTGGTCGGAACGACATACCCCCAATGCCAGATAATCTGGATGATCACGCACAATACGCTCAACGCGATCAAAGTTTTCGTTTGCCAACAGTACGAAAAACTGTTGCACAAACTGCGATAATTACGGAAAGCAAGCCAAGCCAAGGCATGAGCGCGACGATCAGAGGCACGTAGCGTTTACCATCGAGACTGTTCGGTAGCATGCGCAGAAGCATCGCGAACACGATGACGGCGGATGCGAACCACAGCAACGCCGTAAGCAGTGAAGTGCGCGTTTCACGACGCGTCTCACTTCGTTGGACATCGCCAAGTCGAGTCATGCGCACTCCTCTCCCATTCCATATTTCCGTTTCATCTTCCTGTTCCGCGCAATCCGCAATCGTATGCAATCACATGTTGCAACCGATAGTCTTACGCATCGTTTTTCACAACATCTCTCACAACATCTCTTCTCGTGAACGCCACCCGCGTTCATCCCCGCATATGTTTCCCGCGCGCATTGAGGGTGACGCTTTCACAAAAGTGCCACTATATGGACACTTTCCGGCATTTGGAATCGTTCTGATACGTTCATCCGATAATCTATAGGTTACAAAAACGGCGCTTAGCAAAAAGAGGTAGTCATGAGCGAAGAGGCAATGCGAGAAGAAGTGGCGCAAGCTGTGGAAGTGGCCGCAAACAAGGCCGCCGAAGAGGAAATCAGCAAACTGACCGAATTCGAAAGCGCCATCGACAAGACGCTCGCCTCCGGATATTTGGACGATACGCTCACCGTCACCGACGCAGACGGTGTGGCGCAAGTGCTGCCGGTGCTTGATTCCGAGCCGATCTCACACCTAGTGGAAGGCTTGGAAGCCGTAGCGGGAGCGCCAATGTGTTCGTGCACACCAGCGCAGGCGTGGTGGCCCTCAGCGTAGTGGAATACAAACCCAACGAAGAAGAGTAGCCGTCGCAGCATGCACGGTCAGGCGGCACGCCTACGGTTGAGGGCGCGTTGCACGGTTTCATGCGTGGAACCGGCACCCTGGCCGCGCACGCCGAAGAACACCATCAGCACCATCACGAAGCAGATTGCCGCACTGATACGAAGCGCCCACTGAATGCCGAACACATTGGCAGCCGCATACACGACTTTTGTGCCACCGAGCGCAGTCCAACGAAGAGACGTGAACGTCTCCATCAAAATCACCAACACCGGAGCACCAATCGCGCCCGCAATCTGACGAACCGTATTCGTCACCGCGGATCCGGCGCTCACCTCTTCCGGTTCCAAACAATTCAGCGACCATGTGGTAATCGGCATCAACACGAAACCCATGCCGATCTGGCGCACAAACTGCCAAATCGACACCCACCAAATCCACGAAGTCATGGAAATCAAACTCATCATGACCGTGCCGAAACACAAGGTAATCGTGCCGATCAATGCCACCGGGCGTGCTCCGAAACGGTCAAGCACCTTACCACCGAAAAACTGCGAAATGCACTGGCCCAAAGCACCCGGAAGCATCACCAGGCCGCTAATCGCAGCAGAATAGCCACGGCAATCCTGAATGTACAGGGGCATGATCACCATAATCGAACTGAACGCGAAGAACGAGAGCGCGGCCGTGATCGTGCCAACAGTAAAACTACGATTCTTCAACACGCTCAAATTCAACAGTGGCGGCTGCGCTTCAGGATTTTCAATCTGCCTGCGCGCGCATGAATCTGGCGGAGCACAAACCAAATAATTCCCACAACGCCAATCACCATTGGCAGCCAAACCATAGGATTTACAAACGAATACGATTCAATATTCGTAAAGCCGAACATTAGCCCGCCGAAACCGAAAATAGACAGTCCAACGGAAAAAAAGTCAGCCTTCGCGGTTTTAATCGTTCTCACCGAAATTATGCAATCCAAAATAGGCAAGAAGCAGCGAAATTACGCCGATAATGGTCAACGTGAGGAAAATTGAACGCCAACCGTTCAAGTCCGTCTGCACACCGCCAAGCGTCGGCCGATCGCCGGAGCCACGCTCATCGCCATGCCAACCGTACCCATTGCGAAACCACGGCGAGACAGCGGATAAATCGAAAACACCGTGATCTGCAACACCGGCCACATCACACCCGTGCCAACCGCCTCAAGCAAACGCCCGATCAGCACCATCAAAAAAGTGGACCAAGCCAAGCGAACAGTGAACCGATCGTGAACACAACCATGGAAACAAGCACGATTTCGCGCGTCGAAAAACGTCTCGTAAGGTATGCCGTAAGCGGCACCATCACGCCCATGACCAGCTGGAAAATCGACGTCAGCCACTGACCGGTCGTAACGGAAATACCAAAATCACTGACGATCGTCGGCAACGCGGCACTCAACTGCAATTGCGTGAAATTACCGACGAACGTAATAAATGTAAGAATCGCAATGGAAATAAACGCCGTGCGCGTTAAATGACCGTTCTGATATGATTCCTCTCGACTAAGCGCTCGGGACATGTTCCGCCTTGCTGACATCAATCACCTTCTCCACATTCAAACGCACAAACTATATGATAGCCCGTATGACAGAGGCATGGATATTCGCCTGCGGATTCCTGTTTTTGTCATTTCGGGGTAACGCTCCCCTATTTAGAGGTATCATGGCACACGAAAGAGGTAGACAAGTTTTCGACGCAGGCAGCGTCGAGGGGGGGGGGGAGGAGTAATGACAGTCAGGGCCATGTTCCACATCTGCATGGAGTTGTGGGGTATTTTCATATGTCTGATTTGCGCAGGCGGAATTTTCATTGCAACACCACAAAAAACCAGACGAACTCGCATCAAAATACTCATGCAGATCGCCTGCATGCTTCTTCTTGGAACCGACGCGCTCAGCTGGTATTTTCGCGTAGATGCAGACAAAACCGCATACTATATGGTTCGCATAAGCAATTTCTCAGTATTCTGCATCAACTATATTTTCATGAGTTTCTTCGCAACCTATGTTTGGTTGACAGTGAGCAAACATCAGCATCGCAAACCAGCCGCATTGCGTGCTGTCTACGCATTATCCGTAATTGGAATTCTCTTACTTATCATCACACAATTCACTGGTCTTTTCTACTATTTCGATGACCACAATCTTTACCATCGCGGTAATTTCTATCTTCTTTCGCAAGCAATTGCGGTCTTGGGAATCGCATTATGCCTCTTCATGTTGATCTCATATCGCAAGAATCTTGATCGCATTATTTTCCTTTCCATGATGTCGTTCTTCGTGCTACCAGTATTGGCGACCATCTACCAAGCACTGGCATACAGTTTTTCATTGCAATGTTTGGCGATCGTGATTTCCACACAGATTATGTTCGTCATGGACACCGTGGAAATGAACATGCGATTCCACTCGCAACAGGCCGCCTACGAAAAAGCAAGGTACGAAGCCGAACATGACGGCATGACCGGTTTGCTGAACAAAGAAGCGGGATGGAAGCACATGCGCAAATACTTCGACCGCATGGATTCGCACGACGAAGCGATGCTGATGTTTGTCGACATCGACGATTTCAAAACCATCAACGACACATACGGACACACGGTCGGCGATTTCTGGATCCGCGAGGTCGCATCCCAGCTTCGGCACATCTACCGGCAAGATGACATCATCTGCCGATACGGCGGCGACGAATTCATAGCACTCATCCGAAACACCGCCAGCGAACAGGTGCTCGAAACCACGCTGGGCATGTTCTTCCAACAGTTGGCACGCGCCTCGGAACAGCACGGGCAAGACGTGCATTGCAGTGTGGGCGTGTGCCGTATTGCAGCCGCTGACGGTGCCAGCTTGGCACGGGGAGCGCCGATGGAGACGGCGATCGGAAGCGTGGATTTCGGCCAATGCGTCGCACAGGCCGACTTGGCGCTGTACGAAACCAAACGATTCAGCAAAGGAACGTTCACCGTCTACAACTACGACCGTTCCCAGCCAGCACCCGCAAATATCCGCGCCTAAATGAGCAGCTTCAGCTTTCCGGCAATTCCTGCGCTGGGCAACCGTGCAATACGGAAAGCATCGCCCGCTTTTCCTGCGAAGTGACAGTCAGCCCGTACTTGTCTTTCACGCCAATCTGCCGGGCCACGTAATCGCAACGGTATTCACTGTTCGTCGCAGCCAGTATGCGGCCGAAGCGGAACCCTTCTGCTGATTCGCGGGCCCATCCACGGCCAGCAGATTGTACATGTCGTTGCCGAATTGGTACAGCTTCGCATGATCCCACGTGTTCGCGCCCGACTGCCACGCATTTTCCAACGCGACCACATGATCGATCTGCACCGCCGAAGACGTTTTCACTCCACGTACGAATTGGATGGTCTGACCGGTATACGGATCGTCAAGCGTGCCCGACGCAACCTGGCAGCTACGGCCGTTCTTATATTGCACGTCCGTCAGATCGCGCGCGAGCACGTCTTCGCGCACGTCGCAACCGTTGCCATCGTCGTCGGTTTCGCGGAATCCGAACGCATCGCGATCATATCCGGCCTTGCTGGGATTGTCGTCGACGGTAAGTTTTTCCAACGTTTCCGCAGCTGTGCCGGTTGCCGTGTACTCGCCGGTGATTTCGCCTACGGTCGGATTGACTTTCGGCAGCAGCATGCCGATAGTGACGCCGATTACCGCAACGACTACCAGCAAAATAAGAATACGTTCCAGCGGACCGTCGGCGTTGATCCAACTTTTTTGAACCGTTTGCCGGCCCGCTGGATATCACGCACGTCGCGTTCAATATTCCGATAATTATAAGAATTACGATTATTCTTTCGAGGCATAATTATTAAAAATAATACGAAATTACGGAATTACGGAGTATCAGGCGTACGTGAACGTCATCGGATCATGTCCGGCGCGCGTCGGACCGTCAAGCGCGTCGATCGCGGCATGTTCTTCAGGGGTGGCACGAATCCAAACAAATCGAGATTCTGCTTCTGCCGATCCGCATGCACCGACTTGGGGATGATGATCGTGCCATTTTCGATATGCCAACGCAGAATCACCTGCGCAGGGGTAACCCCATGCTCCGCTGCGATGCGCTCAATCGCACCATTTCCGGCGTTCAAATCAGCACCGCGAGCCATCGGCGAATATGCTTCCACGGCAATGCCGTGCGCCTTGCAATAGTCCACGACCTCGCGCTGCTGCCAGGTCGGATGCAGCTCAATCTGGTTGACGGCAGGATATTCGCCGGTCTCCTCATGCAAGCGGTCGAGATGCTCGGGCAGGAAATTGCACACACCAGCGTGCGCACGCGCCCCTCCGCGCGGAATTCCTGGAACGCCTTCCACGTTTCGCTGGAACGCCAGTCGAACGGGGTGGGCCAATGCAGCATGTACATGTCGACATAATCGAGCTGCAGCAAGCCAAGCTGGCGGTCGAACGCCTTGCGTGCGCTGTCATACCCCTGCTCGGAATCGCGCAGTTTCGTCGTAACCCACAGGTTTTTGCGCTGCTCACCTTCCGTGAATCCCGCATTGTTCAGCGCGCGACCCACGCCGGCCTCATTGTTGTACCCCGCCGCGCGTCGATATGACGGTAGCCGCTTCCAGCGCACTCTCCACTACGGAGGTAACGCCCTCATCGTCGATACGCAGCACGCCCAAGCCGATTTGCGGAATCAGATTGCCGTCGTTCAATGTGACCATGGGGGTATGGAAAGTTGCCATGCGTTGTCCTTTCGAAGGCTGTGTTTCAGGCGATTATTCTCAACCGTTCTTATGCTTGTTCCAGCTTAGCCGCAGGTCGCCGCATTTCGGCCATATTTCGTGGCACATGCCTCGCATTGCGTCTTGAAACGGTTCGGACGCGCCGTTGCATGAGTCGCGCATATGCCGACAGATGATATGCGCGTACGTAACATAACCGCGCAGCCTCGTGCGCTATAACATTGCTCGGATAAGAGGGCGACGAACATGAATAGTACAGACGACGCGAACGATATGGACGGCATGGGAGGCATGGTCAATGCGGGTGCGACGGATGGCGTGGAATGCTGGGAAACGGCACGGGCGAATCACGATTTCTCTTCCCGCCACGGGCACGCGCTTGCCGGCATGCTTGGACCTGCTTTTGTGGCGGCCGTCGCCTACGTGGATCCCGGCAATGTGGCGGCGAATATCACATCCGGCGCGAGGTACGGATATCTGCTGGTGTGGGTGCTGGTACTCGCCAATTGTATGAGCGTGCTCATTCAATATCAGTCCGCAAAACTTGGTATCGTCACCGGAAAAAGTCTTCCCGAAATCCTGGGAGAACGACTTGGCGACGGCGGTCGATTCATGTTTTTCATGCAAGCGGAAGTCATTGCAATAGCGACTGATCTTGCGGAAGTAATTGGCGGCGCAATCGCACTGAAATTATTATTTGGACTTCCGCTTTTTATTGGTGGGTGCATAATCGGCATTATTTCTACGGTCTTGCTTATTTTTCAAAAGAGTGCCACGCATCATATTTTTGAAAAGCTGATTATTGCATTGCTGCTGGTGATTACTTTTGGATTTATTGCAGGCCTTTTTATTGATCCACCAAATCCTGCGCAAGTTTTGCAAGGTCTTGTTCCGCATTTCAAAGGAACCGAAACGGTATTGATGGCAACTTCCATGCTGGGCGCCACGGTGATGCCGCACGCGATTTACCTGCATTCCACGCTGGTGAACGACCATTACGTGCCAGGAGAGCCCAAACCGAGCGTAAAGACCCTGCTACACGGAAGCAAAATAGACGTGTTCTGGGCATTATTACTTGCTGGATCGGTGAATCTTGCACTATTGATTCTTGCGGCGAATTCATTGCATGGCATGACCGGCACGGATACGATCGAGGGTGCGCAACAGGCCATTCAGCATGTGCTAGGTCCGGTGATCGGCACGATTTTCTCGGTCGGATTGCTGGCTTCCAGCCTGAGTTCCACGTCGGTCGGCACATATGCAGGCGCCGAAATCATGCATGGACTGTTGCGGATCAAACGCCGATGTGGGCATGCCGCGTGGTGACGCTCGTACCGGCGTTGGTGGTGTTGTGGTTTGCTAAGAATCCGACGGAAGCGCTGATCATAGGGCAAGTTGTGCTGTCGATCGGCATTCCATTTGCGATTATTCCGTTAATGAAATACACGCACGACCGTTCTTTAATGGGCGATTATGTGGATGGTCCGGTGAAATTCGCGATCAATATGGTAGTTGTTTCGCTGATTGTCACACTTAACGTGATTCTTGTAATTCTCACGCTCTCCGGTCGTTCCTGATGTGGGTCCCATTTCGGTGTCCGCACGGTCGACCGGCGCAGCCGCCCGCGCAGGAATTGCCGGAACACCGAGGTTGTGCAGACGACAGACACCGCAGACGGGCCAGGAAACCGAAAACGCAAGTTCGGACGAAACCTGTCTACCTAAGTCGCAAGTCAGGCCTGAAATCAGACTTGTGCAGACGGAAAAACCTGCCAAGCCGGCAATACGGGAATGAAAATCAAGAACAGATACCCCCCTAAAAGGCGTTTGGCGGGGAAACTGCACAAACATCGCGAGCTGCGTCGCGAAGCCAACGATACGAAATCAACGGCACAAAGGGCGATAGCGCGAAATCAACGGTACGAAAGCCGACGGCACGAAACCAACGGCGAGCTACACGCGCGTGGTGGCGCGGGCGATCACGTGCGACTGGGTGGTGATGTAACTCGGCTCCAGCACACGCGTGCCGTCGATCCGGTCGAGAATGCGGCTGACCGCAGTCGGCGCAATCCAGTCGAGACAAGAATCCATGGTGGTCAGCGGAGGCTGGAAATAGGCGGCTTCTTCAATGTTGTCGAAACCAATCACCTGCATCTGGTCGGGAACGGAAATGCCGTTCGCAGCCAAAGTGAACAGCGCTCCCAACGCAAGCTGGTCATTGAATGCCACAATCCCGTCGAAAGGAATTCCGGAATCGATGAGCTGTTGCGTAATGCGAGCGCCGGAGCCGATCGTCCAATCCTGGCCCGTGTTCATCACCAATCGCGAATCGAATTCGATACCTCGCGCGGCGCATGCTTCGAGCACGCCGCGGAGTCGCAGTTGCGCATTGCCTTCAATGGCGTCTCGTACGGAATCAATGTGTTCCGGTTCGGTTCGAGAGCCCACCACCGCGAGTCGAGTTGCTCCATGATCGAACAGGTATTCGGCGGCAAGGCGGGCTTCCTGAATATCGTCGGGGGTAACGTGGTCGGCTTTGCCGTGTGTGGAACGCGCGCCCACGCATACGAGCGGATAGTCCACGTCCAAGTCCGCCGCTTCAAGGTTTTCGACTTCGGAGATCGACAGGATCATGCCGTCCGAGACGGTGGTGTTGAAGTTGCGCAGGAGTGATTGCGCTCCTTGTGCGGATCCTTCGGCGTAGGTGGTGACGTATACGGAGTAGCCGTAGCCGCGGGCCGCGTCGATTACGCGGTTGGCGAGCTCGACAGGTATGGGGCGGTCAATGTTGGTACGGCGAGTGTGATGAAACCGGTTTTGCCGCGGTTGAGATTGCGCGCGGACACGTTCACGCGGTATCCGAGTCGGTCGATGACTTCCTGGACTTTTTCTCGCGTGGAGTCGGTCATACGGCCGGAATGGTTGATCACGTTGGATGCGGTTTTGAGTGAAACGCCTGCCTCTTCGGCCACGTCTCGTAGGGTGACGCGTTTTTTGTCCGGCTTCGGCTCCGGCTTTGACTCGCCCATGTTCGTCTCCGTGATTGTTGAATATGCCGGTAAAAAGTTTACCAGTTATGGCAAGCCCGCCATTCTTGAGTTTCAGAATGGCGGGCTCAGGTTGTGTGAGATTGTTGTGTTACGCAATCAATCGCGCGAAATTGCGCGAAATTATGCGGAATTATGCGCGCTTTACGACGAGTACGCCGTTGCGATGCACGGTGTAGCTGCCCGTCTGTGCCTCTGCTTCCGCTTGGACAGGTAGATTGGTTCGCCTTCGATGCCCTGCAATGCGATTTCTTTCTTGCCGCGCGGCAGATAGAAATCGAAGGTTGCGTCGGCGGACTTGCGCACGGTGTGCAGTACGTCGGAATCGGCCGGATTGGCGACATTTGCGGAATCTTCCACGATATTCTCGCGCACGAATTCCGTAAGATCGGCGACGTTGAGATCGCAGCCGACGAAGTATGTTTCGCCGGAACCGTACGGATTGCGGGTGATTGCGGCGGTGCCGTCGAGTTCCCATTCGTCGGCTTCTTCACCTTCGTAGGTGGCCAATACCTGCGCGCGTCGCCGTCGACGTTCACGTCGTTCTGCCACAGGCGGGTGACCGCACCGGAGCTCAAACGAATTTCGGACGGTTCGCCTTCTGCTTCCGCGCCGAGAATGTTGAATTCCTCGCCGCGAATACCCAGCATTTCGCGCAGCAGGCCGTCGCCGGCTCCCGGGTATCCGCCGAGCCAGGTGTGGAAGTTTTCGTCGATCAGTCCGGTTGCGTAACCGATGACCACACGGCCGCCGGCAGCTGCGAAATCGGCCAAACGCTGCGTATCTTCGGCGCTGAGCATGATCACGGTCGGCAGTACGACGGTCTTGTATGCGCTCCAATCGTATTTCAACGGCACAATGTCGGCACGGGTGCCGGCGTTGAGGAACGCACGGTACCAGTCGCGCACGTCATGCCAATGGTTGAGCTTCATGCTCGGCAGGGTTTCGGAGCGTGTGGCCCATTCGGATTCCGCGCTGAACAGGATCGCCGTATCGGACTGTTCCAGTTCGGTACCTGCACGCCAGCGTCGCCGAGGGTTTTCAGCGCTGCGCCAGTTCGCACACTTGGCGGAACAGTTTGGTGTCTTCGCCGCGTGGGCACGAGTGCGGAGTGGAAGGATTCGGCTCCGAATGCGGAGGCACGCCACTGGAAGAAGTTGATGGCGTCGGCACCCATGGCCACATGCGCAATGGAGTCACGCACGGTTTCACCCTTGCGCTTGCGTGCGTTGAGCGGCTTCCACTGCACGGCCGAAGTGGAATGTTCCATCACATACCACGGCTTGCCGAGCGCGAGGGAATCCATCAAAGCGTCGGAGCAGAACAGTTCGTCGATATGCGATTCGCCCTCATGGAAGTAATGGTCGTTCGACACGAAATCGACTTCCTCGGCCCAGTCGGCGTAGTCCATGCAGCACTGGTCGGTGGAGACCATGAAGTTCGTGGTGAACGGCTTGTCGGGGCAGATTTCGGCGATGGCGTCGCGTTCGGCCTTGTAGAAGTCGAGCAGCATATCGTTGCCGAACGCTCGAAATCAAGCTTTTGACCGGGGTTCACCATGGAGTCGGCGCCCATGAAACGCGGGATGAGCACTTCGTGGAAACCGTTCATTTCCTGACCCCAGAAGGTGGTGCCCCACGCCTTGTTGAGGTTTTCGATGGTGCCGTATTTGCGTTCGCACCACAGGCGGAAGGCGTTGAGCGCGTTGTCGGAGTAATCGTAACGGTTGTTCCAGCCGTATTCGTTGCCCATATGCCATGCGGTGACGTACGGGTTGGTGCCGTAGCGTTCGGCCAGTTTGCGGCACAGGGTGAGCGCGTATTCCTTGAACACCGGGCTTGTCGGGCTCCAGGATTGGCGCGATCCCGCGTTGACGG
>ENA-OQER01000333-OQER01000333.1-human-gut-metagenome-genome-assembly--contig:-NODE-333-length-26673-cov-4.240903_pt1 | contig 26673 bp, 36 predicted proteins | sample MGYA00242797_ERZ504639 | MGnify/ENA primary metagenome ERZ504639 (study PRJEB26092, sample SAMD00036306) | human gut metagenome | host: Homo sapiens | study: EMG produced TPA metagenomics assembly of...
AGTACAACCGCCTTCACCTATCATCGTGTCATAGCCTTGCGGCAACTGCATGATAAAATCATGGCAACAAGCTTTTTGGGCTGCGACATATTCATCATCCGTTGCACCAGCCTTACCAAACGTATGTTGTTGCGTACCGTATCTTGAAACAGATAGACATCCTGGAATACCATAGAGATATGACTCATCAAACTTTCCGGATTTATTTTATCCATCGGGAGATCACCAAAAAAAACACGTCCTTTCTGTGGGTCATAAAAACGGGCGCAAAGTTTCATTACTGTACTTTTTCCACTTCCGGAAGGACCGACAAGGGCAGTCAATGAGTTTTTGGAAAGCGTAATTGAAACATCATGCAGGACTTCCTTGTCCCGGTAGGCAAATGAAACATGTTCAAAACATATATCACCTGTAACCGGAGATTGCAGTTCTCCTCTCATTTCCGGCTCATCCATCAGTGTTAAAATACGCCCTCCAGCAATGGAGAAATAACGAAACTCGGCAAAGTTGGTCAAGGCAGAAGTTAACGGGTCAAACACACGAGATCCTACTACAAGAAACAGTATAAAAATAGGCAACGAGAGATCTCCACTCAATAGCAAATAAGTACCGCACAGTACCATCAATGTCAGCCCGGCACGCACCAAAGCAATGGAAAGCAGCACAAACGGGCCTAACTGTGCCTCCTGACGGATACAGGCACGGCGCAGTTCTGCAAACGCATCACGCAACCGGTCAAAATGGGCTCCCAACAAATTGTAAGCTTTCACCACCCGGATACCTTGCAGATATTCTTCAAATCGGCTTCCAGCATTAATTTTGGCCTGAACCTGACTTCCACTCAATTTTTTCTGCACACTCGTACTTACCCACAAAATGAATAAAGCCAGTGGTAAAGCGGCAAACATAGCAACAGCCATCCGCCAATCTATCCATATTAATGAAGCAAAAGCTAGTACAGGCATAACTACAGCCCCATCAGTTGAGGCAAATGATGGGATATTCCGGTTTCTGCCATTGAAAAATCGGTAATAAGCATAGACGACAAGTCACCGGGATCACGTTGTGAAAGAAATCCTAACGAGAGCTTCCGCAAGTGTTCTGCCAAAGAAAGACGTCCCGAAGCACTCATCTCATATGCCCCTCTAAAATTGGAACGATAGGAAGCTCGTTCCGCTAACGCCATGACTATCATATAACAAGCCATCACTCCGAATATATACCACAAACGAACCGTGTCAAGTGGCCGGCCACTTCCATCGAACGTATTAAAAACAATACGTACCGCCTCAATAGAGAGGCAAAACGGCACAATATTAATCAAATTGGCAAGCACTGTTAAACCTACTGGTCTACAAAGACGTTTCGTATGACCAATTGTAATGTTTTTGATCGCATTCATACCTGTTCCTTTCATTTACGTGCGATAATATACATTTCTTCTTTATTATGAACAACCTGAATGGTTGAAAATCCGGCCTCTATCAACAAATCCTTCAAATCTCCGGCTGTATATACCACCATTCCTTTTATCCGTTCAGTCCACATTTTTCCGAGTTCAGGACTGCTTGCTTCCAAGCCGACAAGGAAGCATCCTCCTTTTCGTAAGACTCGTACCACCTCAGCCAACGCTATCTCTATGGGCGACCAAAAATAGACTGTTTCAAAAGCAGTAACAGCATCAAATGTCCCGTCTTTGTATGGCAAGGAGCACACACTTCCTTGCTGTATGAAACATCGTTTATTCAATTCTTTCACATTGTATTTGCTTGCAAAAACTACACTCTCTTCCGATAAATCTATACCATAAACCTTTCCTTGAGGACATTGTTTCAACAAACGATTCAGGTTGGCTCCACCTCCGCATCCAATATCTAGGACAGTCCATTGCGGTTGCCAGTTTACCTGTTTCATACCACGACGGGCCAAAGAAGCATGAAAACGATTCATTCCCCATAAAATCATCCGACCCCAAAAACCTTTCGGACAGCTTGTATTCTGCAAAATACTGTTTAATAAATGCTTGTTTCTCATATCAATATATGTTTAATTCTTGTTTAACGACCAATGGTAAGCGTTCTATAAGCATCCCACATACTTTTATATACCCCCTCTTTCACAGATAAAATATTATGTTTTCCACATTGCACAATCCGGCCTTCTTTCATGACAACAATCTGATGAGCTGATACAATAGAAGACAAACGGTGAGCTATTACAATAACCGTCTTGTCTTTTATCAAAGACTGCAAGGCCATTTGCATCTTATACTCGTTTTCCGGATCAGCAAAAGCAGTGGCTTCGTCCAGTACTAGTATCGGCGCATTCTTCAAGATGGCGCGTGCCACGCATATCCGTTGCGCCTCACCGCCCGAAAGAAATATACCTTTATCCCCAATTTTAGTATCATAACCATCTGGCAACCGTTCTATGAAATCATGGCATTGGGCGGCTTCAGCAGCAGCTATCACCGCTTCTTTACCGGCAGAAGGAGAACCGATGGCAATGTTTTCATACAGCGTATCATAAAACAAGAAAGTGTCTTGAAAGACAAACGATACGGTATCCATCAACTCTGCTGTTGCTATTTGCTTGATATTCACACCACCGATAAGGATTTCGCCCTGCTCTACATTCCAAAAACGCGGTATCAAGTTGGCTACCGTCGATTTACCGCTACCAGATGGTCCTACGAGCGCAGTTATTTCCCCTTGCTGTGCCTTGAAATTGATATCATGCAAAACTTTCGTCCGTGTTCCCTGTTCTGTGTTCTCATAAAAAAATGACACATGACGAAATTCTATATCATACCTCTCCGGCACTTGTGGATGTTCCGGCTCGGGAATAGGTTGCCTCTCCAGTATGCGGTCAATACGTGCTACCCCCTCATTGATTTCCCGTGTGTTCCCACCCAAGAAAGTCAGTTTGTAAATAGGTGAAGCCACACCTGGTCCCATAATAATAAAAAACAACCATACCGCAGCCAGTGACAAAGATTGCGGGTTGGCATTCAGCAACAGGATACCCATTGGAAGAATGAATGTCACCATTGAACCAAGCAGAACAGTAAAGGCAATCATCCCGTTCTGGTAGGTATCACAGCATTTCAAAGCAAATGTCTTGTATGCCTGTATCTCTACATTGAACTGGCGGAACGAGTATACACTTTGCCCAAAAATCTTTACTATAGGCATTCCACGAACATATTGTACAGCAGAAGTACTCATCCTTTCCTGTGCATCGTAATAGACACGCATAAACTCCTTCGCTTTCTTTCCCATAAAATTGGAAAATTGCAGGAAAAGGCTTAATACGACAACTGTCAAACACGCCACTGTCAACCATACATTTAATGAGAAGAAAATGACAAACATCACTGCCACCGTAGCTATCACATTTACCAAATCGGGGATAGTATGTGCAATGAATCCCTCTATCTTCTCGATATTCTGATCCATCGTTTTTTTGATGGACCCGATGGAAGTGTTGTTCAGATAGCCCAACGGAAGTTTACCGATATGTTCGGATAAACGGACACGCAACCCATACAAGATTCGGAATGCGGCTACATGAGAGGACATAAGGGCAGCGTACAGCAAAACCAATCCGCCGACAAGTCCACCCAGTGCGATCCATCCCCAACGTATCATTCAGTTCCATTTGCCAAAACAGGATTGCTGCCATGCAACAACAACTCTTTCAGCACCTCATAGACAGCCCAATAGGGCACAAGCATACACATGGCACTACCTACCGACAACAAACCTGCCAGCAGAAGCAACCCTTTCTTCTGTCCCGCAATCTCTAACAAACGGGACAATCCTTCTTTCTTCTTTTTCATATAATTGTACTATATCAAACGGATTATTAGTGAACGGTATTCAAATTTGTTCATAAAAAAGGAGGAAACCTCCGTAAAGACTTCCTCCTTTCCTGCTGCCTTACTGTAGCAACCAGTCTGTATATACAAATTTTACCTGTCATATTCGAATAATGGCCCTCCAACCTTGGATCTCAAATAGAATATAATTGTGTAAAATAGCTTTCATTTCCTGTTTCGCTATTGAATGCCTCAAAAGCTCCTCAAACATAGTAAACATCCATACAGTATGCAAATGGATTATAAAATCGGGAATAGCTATATTTATCATCGGGTACTTTCTCTGCATCACCGTAAACCAGACTTTGACTAATTCGGTTGAACGGTCTGTATAATTCTCCCGAAAACATTCCAATGAAGAACCTTGCGCACGAAATAACAGTATTTTCATCAATCTGTGGTGGGTGTCATACAAGGAAATATATTCGTTTATACAGGTTTCTAAGTATTCTTCCGACCTCATCATCATAATATCCTCGCCCTGTATTCCATGATGTTCCTGCAACAGCATTTCCAACGCATACAAAACCGGACGAACAACTTCATGAAACAGCTCATCCTTACTTTTAAAGTAGTTGTAAATATTTCCCACCCCAACACCTACATCCACAGCTATCTCACGCATGGAAGTCTTGGAATAACCTTTCAACTCAAATTGTTGTTTGGCTACATCCAAAATACGGCTACGTATGTTATCCTTTAATATTTGCATGTATAGTCAGTTGTGATTCTGTTTTTATGATGGCAAAGGTAATGAGCTTATCATTATCTGACAATACCTATTTTTAGGGATTTTACCCTCTCTAAAAACTACAAACAGGTTTCTATAGCCTCAGCCAAATCTTCATAACTTGCCAACGGGTTATCCGTGAAAACACTACGGATAACCAACTCTTTATCTATGACATAAACACGAGGTATCCCCGATTTAGCAAACTGATAGTATACCGTGCGGTTTTCTTGGGCCGAATAGGGCAAAGTCAAATGATTTTCGTCCCAATAACGGACAATCTCTGCCGAACTCTCTTCCCTGCTAATACAAACCATCCGGATTCTTTGACCGTAATCCGTATATATTTTTTGCAGCACAGGAAGTTCTTTCCGGCAGTCCGGACAACCCGTATGAAAAAACACAATCAAGGAAACCTCTCCTTTCAGGGTTTCGGAAGTTATTATTTGTCCATCATCCATTACCACAGAAAAAACAGGAATGTTCTCTCCTGTTTGTAAATCAACAGTACCTTCCTCCACATCATCATCAATACACGCTATAAACATTACACAGGTCCAAAACAGAAAACAGACCGTTTTTATACAATTCTTCATTTTCATTTCTATTTTTCTTCTTTACAAAGATAACATGATTTTCATGAAATTACTACTTTTGCAGCATGAAACAAGAATTAAAAGAAAACCAAGGACTACCTGCCTCCTTACTTTGGACGCTAGCAATTATTGCGGGAATCTCCGTTGCCAATTTATATTATAACCAACCTTTATTAAATCGCATCAGCCGTGATCTCCAAACATCCGAATTCACCGCCAACCTGATAGCAATGATTACCCAAATAGGTTATGCCATCGGATTGCTGTTCATTATTCCTTTGGGAGATTTATTTAAAAGGAAAACCATTATTCTAATCAATTTCACAGTCCTAGTCGTTTCATTACTAACCATCGCACTGACTCCTTATATCCATCTCATTTTATTTGCCTCTCTGCTGACCGGCATTTGTTCGGTGATGCCACAAATCTTTATCCCCATAGCTGCACAATTCTCCACCCCCAAAACCAAAGGAAGAAATGTAGGCATGATTGTATCAGGGTTACTGACTGGTATTTTGGCTTCGCGCGTAGTCAGCGGAATCGTCGGCGAATATTTGGGATGGCGGTTTATTTTCTTTGTAGCGGCGGGAATGATGGTGATATGTCTCATCATTATCATGCGTGTACTACCCGATATGCCATGTAATTTTAAAGGGAAATATAGTGATCTGATGAAATCCTTGTTTTCATTAGTGATAGAATACCCCCAGTTACGTATTTCTTCCTTACGTGCCGGAATTGCTTTCGGTTCATTCCTAGCTCTGTGGACTTCGCTGGCATTCAAAATGGGACAAGCTCCTTTCTTTGCAGGAAACAATATTGTAGGGTTATTAGGATTGTGCGGCATAGCAGGAGCTCTCACCGCCTCGTATATAGGAAAATATGTACATGTTTTGGGAGTCAAACGACTGAATTACATAGGTTGTGGCTTGATTTTTGTGGCGTGGTTCTCACTTTATTTCGGTCAGGACTCTTACGTGGGTATCATCACCGGAATTTTTATTATAGATATAGGTATGCAATGTATCCAATTGAGTAATCAGACTACGATTTTCGCCCTCAACCCGAAAGCAGCCAACCGTATTAATACCATTTTTATGACAACTTATTTTATAGGTGGTTCCGTAGGTACATTCCTTGCCGGAACATTCTGGCATTGGTTTGGATGGCAAGGAGTAGTAGGAACAGGGATCGCATTAACAGCCTGTTCCTTTATGATAAATATCTTTGCAAAAAGATAAATCAAGAATCCATATCACTCAGATGCAGTTCCAGCGCCTTGACGGAAATATAAATCTCGCGGACAGAAATGCCTAAAGAAATAATGAGCAGCACCAGTGCCAGTCCAAAAATATATACGGATATGAGGTAAAGCTGTATATACATTAAAAACATACTGACCACGCAAAGCAACAAGCTCCCGATACCTGTCACCTGCATAGCACGTGTCAGATAAAGGCGTTTGCGGAGATTAGAAATCTGTGCTGCCGTAACCGCCGAATGATTTTCACGATACTGATCCTTCAACGTGCGTACTAACTGGGCATATGACAGAAAACGATTGGTATATGCCAGCATAATCAGCGATATGGCTGAGAACAATAAAGCAGGAGTTGTTAAATCTATTTCCATTTTTATAGGTATTTCAAAGTTAGAATATTGCAAAGATAAAGTAAATATCCCGATATTCTCCTTCCTTTTTACAATGAAAGGAATATCTTTGCAATAAAAATAATTCCAATAAACTAATATGCAAACCATAAAATTATACATAAAAGACTGGTTGGCTATCCATCCTTATATCCAACAACAGACTACAGACAGATATTTTGTCGATCTGGCTAACCGATTATACTCCACTTGTACGATAAGAGAGATTCCCGAATCCATTAAAAAGAAGTTATGTCTTTACACCGCTGCCTATTTTGAAGATGTCATTTCAGGTTTAGGTCTATGGCAAGCATTCATCAAAAAGCATCTGGAACTATATGATACGTCACTTCCTTTCTATACCATCCGACCGGATTATATAAAAGATGAGATCAATGAGGAAGATATCCGTTTCATCATTTGGAACACTTTAGAGAAGGCTCCATATAAACATCTGTATATCAATCCGATGGACAGGAATATCGAAGAAACTGCACATTTATTTTTCCGGATATTGGATGAAGAATATGAAACGCTCCCGCCAATGCCACGTTACAGGAGTTCTTTATGGATTTCAAAGGAAAAGAGGACGCAAACCATAAACTACGCTGGCTGTTCGGACATACTTATCTCACAGAACCATCTGTACAAGAATATATTGCACAGGTTACAGAAACCGACAAATTCATCATTCCATGTGGCCCCCTTGCCCTGTTTCTTCATGAATGGATTGACCTGCTGACCAACGGAGAAACCGAATGTTGGGAAGAGATAGAAGGACTATACCCTGCCATTCCCGAAATATCGGACGAGATGAAGGAAAGGAACCACCATACCTATCAATTGTTCACGCAAGGCACAAATGGTGCCCGTATCGTATATCTGAAAAGCTATAAAGAACTACACAGTTTCCTTACCCAAGTATTACAATGGCCGGACGATTCCAATCACACTTTGCCCCAAATGAAGGAACATAAGGATTTCATCATGATGGTAAATTCCGAAAAAGGTATTCTATTGGCGAAGGATATATGCAAATACATCAGTGATCCTCTTAACCCGATGTATGATGCCGCAACAGCTGCCCAAGAGGCATTCAGCCTGCTTACTATCCCGACCAAATGTCCGCCGGACCTGATGGAATATTTAATAAACAACCACTATATCCCCGATGCACAATTCCCCGAATTGGTGAAAAGGAACTGGTTCAAAAGAATGCGGACTTTATAGCCCGCCATTCCTTATTGTATTACTACAGGGGAGATTAGACCCTCCCCACCGCTACTTCGTTCACCAAAGGTCTACCTTCAACAAAGTCTTTCACGTTTTGTAGAGTAGTATGAGCAATATTCGTCATTGCCTCTTTGGTAAAAAAAGCCTGATGTGAAGTTACAATCACATTATTGAAAGACAGAAGACGAGCTAAAGTGTCATCATCAATAATCTTATCAGACTTATCTTCATAAAAATAAGGCTCTTCTTCCTCGTATACATCCAGACCGGCATATCCCACTTTTTTGGTCTTCAGCCCCTCTATCAAGGCATTGGTGTGAATCAACTGCCCACGCCCCGTATTGATAATCATCACCCCATCTTTCATTTTACTGATGGAATAATCATTAATCAGATACTTTGTCTGTTCTGTCAAAGGACAATGCAGGGAGATGATATCCGAACTATGATAAAGTTCATCCAAAGTACAATAAACCACCTGATGTTCACGGGCAAAATTGTAATCGGGATAAAGATCATATGCAAGAACATTCATACCAAATCCACGTAATATCTGAATTAAAATCTTGGCAATCTTACCCGTACCGATAATTCCGGCAGTCTTGCCATGCATATCAAATCCCATAAGTCCATGCAAAGAAAAGTTTCCGTCACGTGTGCGCATTGTGGCACGAGGAATCTTACGATTGAGTGACAACATCAATGCCACTGTAAATTCGGCAACAGCATATGGCGAATATGCCGGTACCCGTACCACTTTCATCTTACCTGCCGTTGCCGCTAAATCCACATTATTATAACCAGCACATCTTAAAGCCAGCAGTTTAACACCATTATCCGCCATTGCCCGGATACTTCGGCATCAGCCGTATCGTTTACGAAGATGCAAACCACATCCACTCCTTTGGTCAACACCACGTTATTCATATTCAAATGGCCTTTGTAATACCTGATATCAAAGCCAAACTTCTCATTAGCCTCCGTAAACGAGTGTTCGTCGTAGGGTTTCGTGTCGTAAAAAGCTATTTTATAAGCCATAATTATTTTTTATTTATAGTTCATATAAATAACAAAAACACGTCCCTTACTGTTCACATACAGACTTATAGTTTTTTCAGTTCTGTGTACAGGCACTGCACAGGGAGTCCCATCACATTGAAGTAACTACCCGAAATTCCACAGACACCAATGAAGCCTATCCACTCTTGTATACCATAAGAACCAGCCTTATCCATCGGCTTGTAAACCCGAATATAATAATTGATCTCCTCATCGGACAATTCTGCAAACGTTACTTCTGTCACAGCAGAAAAACTTCTCTGAGTCCTGGCAGTAGTCAGACAAACCCCAGTTATCACCTGATGGGTCTTGCCAGAAAGCTTCCACAACATCTGCCGTGCATCATCCTCGTTATGAGGCTTGCCCATGACTACACCGTCCAACCATACAATGGTATCAGCAGTAATAATCAATTCGTCCGGATGCATGGTATTCCGGTAAGCAGCCGCCTTCTCGCAAGCTATATACAAAGGAATTTCCTCTGCTTTCAATGTATCCGGATAGGTTTCCTCTATGCCGGGTAGTGTTTTTACCTCATATTTTATACCTAAGCCGGATAACAATTCTTTACGGCGCGGAGAATTGGAAGCAAGGATTATTTTATATTTTTCTAAATTTTCCAACATAGCTTTTCTTTATTTCATTACCACCCGAAGGCTCTTTCATGAGCCATCCATTTTCCTTGAGCCTTCAAAACCTGTTCCACCACGTCACGGGCACATCCATACCCCCCATTACGATGAGAAATATAAACAGCTGTTTCTTTTATCTCAGGTGCCGCATCAGCAGGACAACAAGGTAGCCCACACAAACGCATCACTTCATAATCGGGAATATCATCGCCCATATAGAGTATCTCCTCATCCTGCAATCCATATTTTTCCTTCAAATGGGCATACTCCCGGGTCTTTACCGCAGCAGCCAGATAAACATCCTTGATACCCAGCCCCTCATAACGCTTACGCACCGCCTCGGTATTTCCACCAGTAATGATGGCAACATGCAGCCCGCATTTCACAGCCAACTGTAATGCATACCCATCCTTGATATTAACCGTACGCATGGGTTCACCATTGGGGTGCAAATAAATAGTTTCCGCACTCAATACCCCATCGACATCAAATACCAATGCCTTTATTTTCTTTAAATCATAGTTTATCATACCACTTATGAGTTCTTTCCCTCTTTATTTGTCTGAATAACAGACAAAGGGAGATTATGAATACTTTTACTTATCTTTTCGTACAATTCCTGCAAAGACTCCTCATCCGCCAACATCTCCAAATGTTTGCTTATTACGTTTTCATCGTAGCGTACAGCCGGACCTGTCTGCGCCTGTGTGGGAGAAAGTTCATGTACTTTGCCGGCAGTTTCGTCTATCAGCGGAAGCATCACTTCAAAAGAAATCCCCTGCTTTTCCAGTATATGTGAACTTAATGCATACATATGGTTAGCAAAATTACAAGCAAAGACTGCCGCCAGATGCAAATGCCTACGTTGACCGGAAGTCACTTCATACACTTTAGGACTGAGACGAACTGCACCATACGCAGCACTCCCACTTCTGCCGGAGCAGATGCTTCTATAAAAAAAGGTACGGTATTGAAATCAACTTCACGCTGCTTGCTAAAAGTCTGCATAGGATAAAGTACCCCATAGCGTTTTACCAACCCCTTCCATAAATCCATAGGCATACTACCCGCCGTATGTACAAACAAAGCCTGCTCCCTTCCTTTCACCAATACAGGAGCCAATTGTCGCAAAACTGCATCTTTCAGCGCTACAATATACAAATCGGCATCCCGACGTATCTCATCCGGCACAATTGTGTAGTCTACTAAAAGTCTGTCAGCCAATGCAGAAGCAGACTCCTCTGTACGGCTGTATACCTGCAAAATAAGACACCCTGCCTTTTGTAAAGCGATTCCCAAATGGGTAGCCACATTGCCGGCTCCTATCAGAACTATTTTCATCATCGGGTCGAAACTAAATATAAAATAACTCCTAACAACAACAAAGCCGCCGGCAACAAATAAGCAGACATCTGCCCCAACAAAGCTATCACCAAACTGATATTCAATATCAGCCATATACCCGCCAATACAATTCCTACTGACTTATCGGCCTTGAACCAAAGGAAAATAACAGCTGCATACAGTAACAGATTGTCTTTCTGCATAACCCATGGCAACCCGTGTGAGGCAAATCCTATAAACTTATCGATCAGATAAAGCATACCCATCACAATGAGAAACACCGCAGAAGCTTTATACGTATCCTTATGATTGACAGCAGCCACGTTTACTTGCCTCCAAATTTATTGATGTGAATTTTCTCCCATTGTAAATGGTCCTCATTAAAAGGCTTGCGTTCCATGCCCTTATGTCCTACCGCTATAATGGAAACCACCTGCAACTGCAACGGAATATCAAGCAGCGTATGCACGTATTCACCCGAGGGCATCCCGGTAGCGGTAAAACGTTCACGCACCTGTATCCAACAACTTCCCAACCCCAAATCTTCTGCCTGCAACTGGATCATTATGGAAGCAATTGCCGCATCTTCAATCCAAACATCACTAGCCAACGGATCAGCCATCACAACTACAGCCATAGCAGCATCCGCTAGAAAAGCTGCCCCCATCTCCTTACAATGGGAAAGTTTTTCCAGCATATCCTTATCATCTACCACAAGAAACTGCCAGCAATTGCTACGTTTAGAAGACGGAGCCATCAAAGCAGCCTTCAACAAAGCAACCACCTCTTCCTGTGTCAACTCTTGATCCGTGAACTTACGCATACTGCGTCTGTTCTTTATTAAGTCACTAAATTGTTCCATAATATACTCAGTTAATTTATTTTTCTGCACAAATATACAACTAGAATGTGGATTGATAAACAAAAAACAATAAATTTGCAATTAGAGATGCCTGTCAGATTAAGTACATATCGCAAAGGAAATGCCATTCCCCCTCTGCCTGGAACAAACATTTTCCATTCTACCGAGTTGTTTCATGTCTTTGAAATGACTCGGGGATACGAACCTCTGCTTATCGTAGCCTATATAGGAAACCGTCCTGTAGGCAAACTGCTGGCTGTCATCCGGAAGAGTATGCGCTTGTTCCCCCCCGCAATCATCAAACGATGCGAGATTTATGGCACAGGCGAGTATTTTGATGAAGAACAGAATAAGGAAGACCTGTTCGGGGAAATGTTGGAACATCTCACCAACGAAGTATTATGCAAATCGTTCCTCATCGAGTTCCGCAACTTGGAAAATCCGCTATTCGGATACAAAGCTTTCAGAAAGAACAACTATTTCGCCATTAATTGGCTAAGAGTACGTAACTCACTGCACAGTAAAGTCCCTTACGAACGGCTGAGCATGTCTCGCAAAAGACAAATAAACAAAGCGTTGAGAAACGGTGCCATCATGGAAGTAGCCGACAATGAGAAAGATATTCAAGATTTCTCACGAATGTTGAAAAAAGCCTATTCCTCACAGGTAAGAAAACATTTCCCGGACATCGGCTTTTTCCGGCTATTAGCATGGCAAAACCCAGAAAAAGAATTAGCCAAAGTGTTTCTTGTGAAATATAAAGGCAAAATCATAGGTGGTTCTATCTGTCTTTTCTCAAAAGAAAGTGCTTATCTGTGGTTCTCAGGAGGTATGCGGAAAACCTATGCTTTTCTTTACCCCGGTATTCTAGCCGTATGGGCACCTATTACCTATGCTCACGAAAAAGGATATGCACATTTGGAATTCATGGATGCAGGATTACCGTTCAAAAAGCACGGTTACAGGGACTTTATACTCCGCTTTGGCGGCAAGCAGAGCAGTACACGCCGCTGGTTCCGCTTCAGTTGGAAGTGGCTGAACAAACTCTTGTGCAAATTCTATATTTAATTCATTTTTGTCTTTTTGTCTAAAGTGTTGTGAAGCATCTCGCAAATAAGAAATAAAATTGAAGAAATATTTCTTTATTTAACTCGAAATTACTTTCTTTGTGCAGTTTTATCTGAAAACTTGAGTATAAAACCAAACTATTAAAATTATAAGATCATGAAAATCTCACACATTGAACACCTGGGCATTGCCGTAAAGAGCATTGAAGAGGCCCTGCCGTATTATGAAAACGTATTAGGTCTGAAATGCTACAATATCGAAACAGTAGAGGATCAGAAAGTTAAAACCGCTTTTCTGAAAGTAGGTGATGTTAAAATAGAACTGCTGGAACCTACAAGCCCCGAAAGCACTATCGCAAAGTTCATTGAAAAAAATAATGGCAACGGTGGTATGCATCATTTGGCTTTTGCAGTGGAAGATGGTGTGGCAAATGCGTTAGCCGAAGCGGAAACCACTGGCATCCGTCTCATTGACAAAGCTCCGCGTAAAGGTGCTGAAGGTTTGCAAATTGCTTTTTTACATCCCAAATCAACTTTGGGTGTCCTGACTGAGCTTTGCGAAAAACCATAAAACACGAGATCTGACTATTCACAATTGAAATCAGTGTATTTAGTCTGGTTCAAGCGTAAATAGAAATATTTTTTAATCGTAAATTGTAAAATCATAAGTAAAATGAGCAATCAACTTGAAAAAATAAAAGAGCTTATCGAACGCCGGGCTACAGCACGCATGGGTGGAGGTGATAAAGCAATTGCAAAACAGCATGAAAAAGGAAAATATACAGCCCGCGAACGCATAGCCATGTTGCTGGATGAAGGCAGTTTCGAAGAAATGGATATGTTTGTGGAACACAGATGCACCAATTTTGGCATGGAGAAAAAACATTATCCGGGCGACGGTGTAGTAACAGGTTGTGGTACCATAGAAGGACGTTTAGTTTACATCTTTGCACAGGATTTCACTGTTTCTGCCGGTTCTCTGTCAGAAACAATGTCTCTGAAAATCTGCAAAGTAATGGATCAAGCCATGAAAATGGGTGCTCCCTGTATCGGTATCAATGACTCGGGTGGCGCACGTATTCAAGAAGGTATCAATGCGCTGGCCGGTTATGCTGAAATTTTCCAACGCAATATTCTTGCTTCAGGTGTTATTCCACAGATTTCAGGTATTTTCGGTCCTTGTGCAGGCGGAGCTGTTTACTCTCCTGCGCTGACAGACTTCACATTGATGATGGAAGGCACATCATACATGTTCCTTACCGGACCGAAAGTGGTAAAGACTGTTACAGGTGAAGATGTAAGCCAAGAAAACTTAGGTGTGCAAGCGTTCATTCTACCAAATCCGGTGTTACTCATTTTACTGCCAAGACGGAAGAAGAAGGGTTAGCCATGATCCGCAAATTGTTAAGCTATATTCCTCAAAATAATCTGGAAGAAGCTCCCTATGTAGACTGTACCGATCCTATCGACCGTCTGGAAGACTCTTTGAACGAAATTATCCCCGACAGCCCCAACAAACCATACGATATGTATGAGGTGATCAGCGCCATCGTAGATAATGGTGAGTTTTTGGAAGTCCAACCTCACTACGCTAAAAATATCATCATTGGTTTCGCACGTTTCAACGGACAATCTGTAGGTATTGTTGCAAACCAGCCAAAATATCTGGCGGGTGTACTTGACAGCAATGCGTCACGTAAAGGTGCGCGTTTTGTACGTTTCTGCGACGCTTTCAATATACCTCTTGTTTCATTGGTAGATGTTCCGGGATTCCTTCCAGGCACAGGACAAGAATACAACGGCGTAATCCTCCACGGCGCCAAGTTGCTGTATGCTTACGGCGAAGCGACTGTACCCAAAGTAACAATTACCCTGCGTAAATCATACGGCGGATCTCACATTGTAATGAGCTGTAAACAACTTCGCGGTGATATGAATTATGCATGGCCTACTGCCGAAATCGCCGTTATGGGTGGTGCAGGTGCAGTAGAAGTATTATACGCCCGCGAAGCCAAAGAACAGGAAAATCCTGTCGCATTCCTAGCCGAAAAAGAAGCTGAATACACCAAGCTGTTCGCCAATCCTTACAATGCTGCCAAATATGGCTATATTGATGATGTGATTGAACCGCGTAATACCCGTTTCCGCATCATCCGTGCATTGCAACAGTTGCAAACTAAGAAATTAACCAATCCGGCTAAGAAGCATGGTAATATTCCTCTTTAATTAAAAAATTAAAAATTGAGAATTGAACATGAAGAAATTAAATATAGGAATATTCCTTTCTTTGCTGCTGATGGTGGGTTTATGTTCTTGTGGAGAACAGAAATCAAACACCAAGCTGGTACTGAATGAAGTGCTGATTGAAAATGAAAGCAATTTCCAAGATGACTACGGAGTACACAGCGCATGGATTGAAATATTCAATAGATCATTTGGTAGCGCAGACCTTGCCGGTTGTTTACTGAAGGTGAGCAGCCAGCCTGGAGATACTGCTACTTATTTTATCCCTAAAGGTGATGTATTGACTTTGATCAAACCTCGCCAGCACGCTTTGTTCTGGCAGATGGTGAACCTAACCGTGGTACTTTCCACACCAACTTCACCCTGAATGCCGCAACGAACAATTGGATCGGCTTGTATGATTCAGGCAAGAAATTATTGGATCAGATTATAGTTCCTGCAGGTACATTACAGGCAAACCAATCATACGCACGTGTCAGCGACGCTGCAAATGAATGGGAAGTAAAAGGTTCTAGTGCAGACAAGTATGTAACTCCTAGCACTAACAACAAGACTATCAACAGCAACGCTAAGATGGAAAAGTTTGAAGAACATGACAGTGTGGGTATTGGTATGTCCATATCAGCTATGAGTGTCGTATTCGTAGGCTTGCTCCTTCTGTTTATTGCTTTCAAAGTTATAGGCCGTATTTCTGTCAACCTGAGCAAGCGCAATGCCATGAAGGTAAAAGGTATTACCGACAAACAAGAAGCCAAAGAAAAGAAACTGGGTGAAGCTCCAGGCGAAGTATTCGCCGCAATTGCCATGGCTATGCACGAAATGCAAAGCGATGTACACGATGTAGAAGAAACTGTTCTTACCATTACTCGTGTAAAACGTAGCTATTCACCGTGGAGTTCTAAGATTTATACCTTGCGTGAAACTCCCCACAAAAGTAAGTCACCAATAAAAAGATAAAACGATGAAAGAATATAAATATAAGATTAACGGTAACATATATAAGGTTGCCATTGGAGATATAGAAGATAATATCGCTCATGTTGAAGTAAACGGCACTCCTTACAAAGTAGAAATGGAAAAAGCCCCGAAAGCTGTAATGAAACCGGTAGTTCGTCCTGCATCAACCAGCCCTGCTCCGGCTCCAACTACAGTAGTAAAGCCTGCTGCAACTTCTACAGGAAAATCGGGCGTTAAATCTCCGTTGCCAGGTGTAATCCTTGATATTAAGGTAAATGTTGGTGATACCGTAAAAAAGGGGCAAACCATCATTATCCTTGAAGCTATGAAGATGGAGAATAACATCAACGCAGACAAAGACGGCAAGATCACCGCAATCAATGTAAGTAAAGGAGAATCCGTTCTCGAAGGTACTGACCTTGTAATTATTGAATAATATGGGAGAATTTATCAACTTTTTAGGGAATAACCTAGCTGACTTTTGGACATATACGGGTTTTGCCAATGCTACTGTTGGTCATATCGTAATGATCCTGATAGGTTTATTCTTCATATACCTTGCCGTGGCCAAGGAATTTGAGCCGATGTTGCTCATTCCTATCGGTTTTGGTATCTTGATCGGTAATATTCCTTTCAACATGGAAGCCGGACTGAAAGTCGGCATCTATGAGGAAGGTTCTGTTCTTAATATTTTATATCAAGGAGTTACCTCCGGATGGTATCCACCACTTATCTTTTTAGGTATCGGTGCAATGACGGATTTCTCGGCATTGATTTCAAATCCTAAACTGATGTTGATTGGTGCTGCCGCACAGTTTGGTATTTTCGGTGCATACATGATTGCATTGGCAATGGGCTTTGATCCGATGCAGGCTGGTGCTATCGGCATCATCGGTGGTGCGGACGGTCCGACAGCAATCTTCCTTTCATCCAAACTGGCGCCTAACCTGATGGGAGCTATTGCGGTATCAGCCTATTCATACATGGCATTGGTACCGGTTATCCAGCCGCCTATCATGCGTCTGCTCACTACCAAGCACGAACGTTTGATCCGTATGAAACCACCACGCGTCGTTTCTCATACAGAAAAAGTAATGTTCCCTATCATTGGTTTGTTACTTACTTGTTTTCTGGTTCCGTCGGGTCTGCCTCTATTGGGTATGCTTTTCTTTGGTAACTTATTGAAAGAAAGCGGTGTAACCCGTCGCTTAGCAGAAACTGCCCGCGGTCCGCTGATTGATACCATTACCATCTTATTAGGATTGACAGTAGGTGCTTCCACGCAAGCTTCAGAGTTCCTTACCATTGATTCGATCTTGATTTTCGCGCTGGGTGCATTGTCATTCATCATTGCTACTGCTTCTGGAGTTATCTTCGTGAAGATATTCAACTTGGTATTAGGTAAGGATAACAAAATCAACCCGCTTATCGGTAATGCCGGTGTATCTGCTGTTCCCGACTCGGCACGTATCTCTCAGGTTATTGGTCTGGAATATGATCCTACCAACTACTTGCTGATGCATGCTATGGGTCCCAACGTAGCTGGTGTAATCGGTTCTGCCGTAGCAGCCGGTATTTTACTTGGATTCTTGATGTAATTCATTGAACAACAACAAATAAAATCCTCTTCAACTAATATGTGGAAGAGGATTTTTATTGATATAGATTAAGAAATGAATGATTTATTATGAATTTTGAATGATTAGTTATATAAGATATGCTGAAAAACATATAAATTTGTCGCCGTAAAACCAAACTAAATTAAACGAAGATGGAAAAGAAAACAGTTAAGTACCATATTCCCCAACACGGAATATATATGTACGCACGTACTAATTCTGGGAAAACTGAACTCATTGTCCTAAACAGCACCAATGCCGAACAAGTGGTGGCTAATAACCACTACCGCATAATGACAAATGACTCAAAAAGCGGTAAAGAACTTATCAGTGGCAAAAAAATTGACCTTACCAAAAATATGACAGTCGGTGCACGTCAATCATTGATTATTGAATTATAATTGTTTTTTAAGGTAAGAAGGTAAAATGAGAAGGTAAGAATAAAGGCGGCTTTATAAAGGGTCGCCTTTATTTATATCTCTTCTACCTCTTTTATTTGCGTGAAACAATTGTCCCTGTAGCTTGATAAGTAGGCATAACCAACATTTCTGCAATCTGCATATATTCTGGTACAGAAGCAGCAAAATAAACAGTTTCCGCAATATCATCTCCCGTCAATGGACGAATACCTTTATATACATTATCCGCCTTTTCCTTATCTCCTCGGAAACGAATAACTGAAAAATTTGTTTCTACCAACCCCGGTTTAATATTAGTCACTCTCAATGGAGTATCAACTAAATCTATACGCAGTCCATCCGATAAAGCTTTCACAGCGGCCTTTGTAGCACAATACACACTACCTCCCGGATAAGCAGCATCTCCGGCAATAGAACCAATATTAATAATATGTCCTCGTTTACGTTCCACCATTCCCGGTACAATCAGGCGTGTCATTGCCAGCAAAGCCTTAACATTAGTATCTATGACAATATCCCACTCATCCAGACTACCTTCCTGTTCTTTATCCGTACCGATAACCAACCCAGCATTATTCACCAGTATATCAATGGATTGCCATTCCTTGGGTAATGATTCCAAAGCAGACGTTGCCGCCTTACGGTCGCGCACGTCAAAAGGAAGCAAATATATTTCCGTACCATATTGCTTTTCTAATTCTTCTTTCAATGCACTCAGTTTATTTACGTTACGAGCATTTAAAATCAAACTTGCTCCCTGTGAAGCAAACTTGCGAGCGCATCCGGCACCGATACCGCTGGAAGCTCCTGTAATAAAAACAATTTTATCCATTTTATTATTTCGATTTATTAAAGAACTTACTGAAAAATAGTATTTGATAGTCTATGGCATTATTCCAATACCTGCCTGTATGCCCGCCCGGACGGATGATAAAGTCATGATTTATTTTCTTCTTCAACAGTTTTTCGTGTACAGCCTTATTCACTTCCAGAAAGAAATCATCACAACCGCAATCTATTATAACAGCCAGATCACCATTTTTTATCTTATCCAACTGATTAATTACCGTATGTTCGTCCCATCTCTGCTTGTTGCTCGCTTCTTCGCCTAATTGCTTCTTCATCTCCCAATTATTGGGAAACGGACGGATATCTAAACCTCCGCTCATACTACCTCCTCCTCCAAAGACATCTTTATGACGGATGGACAACCATAAACTTCCATGACCACCCATACTTAACCCGGTGATAGCACGTCCCCCTCTCTCCACTTTCGTAGTAAAATTCTTATCAATATAGTTCACCAATCTTTTGATACGAATGTTTCATAACGGTACTCCTTATTCAAAGGGCTGTCCCAATACCAACTGTTCTTCCCGTCCGGACAAACAAAAATGATTCCTTCCTTGTCAGCTATTTGAGGTAATTCCGGTTTTATACCGAGCCACGTTCCCGCATTGCCTCCATATCCGTGAAGCAGATAAAGTACGGGACACTTTTCACCTGCCATGGCTTTATCCGGACAGATGGTAATTACCTGAACCTCCTTATTCATTGCGTCACTATGTACCGACAAAGTATCCACTTTGGCCGCCTGCATTCCCACAGACAAACACCAGCTTCCTATCAAAAAAGCCCAATATCTTTTTTCATGTATATAAAAAATTACCCGATGTAAAAGTACAATATAATTTGCAATTTAGTTGCATCTTCTTTCCACTATCTTTGTTGCCATAAATAAAAAGAAACAATGAAAAAAATAAAATTAGAATCAGTTTTCAATGAATTCACTTTAATGGGGATAGCTGTATCAGGAGCATTCTATCTAGGAGAATACTGGGAAGGTATTGCCGTTATTCTGTTCTATCTCATAGGTGAATGGTTCCAACACAAAGCTGTACACAAAGCACGCAGCAACATCAAAGCATTATTGGATGTACGTCCCGAAACAGCCACTGTAGTATATAATAACACATATAAAATAACAGCACCGGAAAAAGTACAGCCAGGAGAAACCATTGAAGTAAAAGTTGGAGAAAAAGTACCTCTAGACGGATTTTTACTGGAAGATTCCGCTTCATTTAATACGGCCGCCCTAACCGGAGAAAGTGTTCCCCGGACTCTATATAAACAAGAAGAAGTTTTAGCAGGAATGATCGCTTCAGATAAAGTGGTACGGATCAAAGTAAACAAACCGTATGATCAAAGTACGTTAGCACGTATCCTCACTTTAGTACAAGATGCAGCAGAAAGAAAAGCCCCTGCCGAATTATTTATCCGCCGTTTTGCACGAATTTATACACCGATAGTGACAGGACTGGCGATACTAGTTGTCATACTCCCCTATTTATACTCTCTGATAAAACCTGAATTCATTTTTGTTTTTGATGATTGGTTCTATCGGGCTTTAGTATTCCTAGTCATATCATGTCCTTGCGCATTAGTGGTCAGCATTCCATTAGGATACTTTGGAGGTATTGGTGCCGCATCTCACAAAGGGATTCTTTTCAAAGGGGGTAATTATCTAGATGCCATAACCCAAATAAACACCGTAGTATTCGATAAAACCGGAACACTCACCCAAGGTGTATTCAGTGTTCAGGCAATATCGGCAGCCGAAGGTGTTTCGCAAAAGGAACTGCTTCAACTTATCGCCTCTATAGAGAGTTTCAGCAATCATCCTATCGCAAAAGCCATTGTCAAATATGCGGAAGAACAAAGTATATCTCTTAACTCGTCACTGAGAATCACTGAATTTGCCGGATATGGAATAAAAGCCGTAACAAACGGTAAAGAAGTATATGTAGGAAATACACGGTTATTATCAAAATACGGCATCTCTTTTCCCTATGAAATCAGCAACATGACAGAAACAATCGTGCTATGTGCAATGGAAAACAAATATTTGGGATATCTTTCATTGGCGGATACCCCAAAACCTGATGCTGTACAAGCCATCCGCGAGCTGAAAGACTTAAATATTAATAATATTCAAATATTATCGGGAGATAAACAGACAATTGTTTCTAATTTAGCCGAAAAGATAGGTGTCACACATGCTTTCGGCGATTTACTACCCGAAGGTAAAGTAGCACATTTAGAACAATTAAAAGCAAATTTTGAAAATCGTGTAGCTTTTGTAGGAGACGGTATCAATGATACTCCCGTACTGGCACTCAGCGATGTTGGGATTGCCATGGTGGTCTAGGCTGTGACGCTGCTATAGAGACTGCGGATGTAGTGATACAAACAGACCAACCCAGTAAAGTAGCGGAAGCTATAAAAATAGGAAAACAGACCCATCGCATTGTATGGCAAAATATATCGATGGCATTCGGAGTGAAATTGTTAGTATTGCTATTAGGAGCCGGCGGAATGGCCACTATGTGGGAAGCTATATTTGCAGATGTAGGCGTAGCTTTACTCGCCATTTTTAATGCAATGAGAATACAGAAATGAAAAGAATAAAATGATTTGACCTATGAATGAAACAATCTATTTAAAAAAATTGGAACAGCGGGAAATCAAACCGACAGCATACGTCTGCTTATTCTAAAAACCATGATGCAGCACAAAGAAGCATTTTCACTGTTGGATTTGGAAAACGAATTGGATACGGTAGACAAATCAACCATCTACCGCACCATAACCCTTTTTTTAGCCCATCATTTGGTTCATGGCATTGATGACGGCACAGGATCGTTAAAATATGCCGTGTGCAGTAATGATTGCAATTGTGAGGTAGACGATCTCCACACTCACTTTTATTGTGAGAACTGTCATCGCACGTTTTGTATGAAAAGTATCCACGTGCCCATCGTGACACTACCTCCCGGATTCACCGTACAAAGTATCAATTATGTCCTGAAAGGTCTATGCTCGGAATGCTCTCATCAACATGTGTGACTATTGCCAAAAAAGGAAATCAATCCTAAAGCCCATTTTGAAATAATCGAATGCAGGCATCCGAATTTACAGATCGGATGCCATTCATCTAATTGTCAGTTATTCAAAGCTGTAATATCTTCTTGTATAGTGTCCGACCTTTTAATGAACATCCATCAAGAAATGCAGTATTTTTATTTGGGAGCAAGAAACTTCTTACTCAGCCATTTTCTTACGGGCTCATCATACAGTTTCAGACACAGGCAAGCCAAAATGACACTCAAAACAAAAACACCCACAGCTACATACCAAGTTTCTCCCAATGTATAAAGTTTATTCTCAATCAACCATGCGTAGAACAAATACATCAACGGATAATGTACTACATAAACCGGATAGGATATATCTCCCAAGAACTTGCATATCTTTGTAGACTGCTTATCCGTAGTAGTACCCGACGCCCCCAGCCACACAAGAAAAGGAAAAACCGCAATTACACAAAAAGCTTCATAAATACCATTCATGCAAATCGGCTCCAATCCTTCCAGATAAGGAACCGAGAACAGCGCAATCAGTATAATAGTACATATCCAAAATGCCCCATTCACCTTCATAGGCTTGAAGTTACGCGACATCAACATACCCAACGAGAATGGGAAAAGCATACGTAAGGTTCCACCTAAGAAATTCACTCCGTCGAGTGTCCATCCCACTCCCATATTCCCATAACCAGACACATTGAAAACAGCAAATGACGCTAATGCCATACCCAGCAACACAACCAGCACAGCCAATGCTTTATTAGACAAACGACGAATGAACAACGCATAAAGAATATTACCTATATACTCAAAAAACAGGGACCAGCAAGGTCCGTTCAATGGAAACATCTCACCATTACCACGAACTTCATATCCCACACCCGGCATGGCAGGAATAAAGAATATTGTACAAAGCAAAGACAACATAATCATGGAAATGGCGACATGCGTTCCATCCCATTGCACACAACCTTGAATACAGAACGTAATAGCTCCCAAAACAGCACCCATAATTACCATCGGATGAAGACGGATCAAACGGCGTTTGAAAAAGTCTTTCATAGTGAAATTCTTCCCCCAACGGTCATCATACGCATAACCGATAACAAAACCCGAAAGAATAAAAAAGAAATCCACAGCAAGATACCCGTGGTTGAGAGTCTCGATATTACCGGCACTAGCAAAAGCAAAGCCTTCAAATACATGATACCATATTACCATAAGAGCAGCGACTCCTCTCAATCCATCAAGAAGATCATAATGAGGCTTTGTATCTGTAAATGCTGCAGAAGAGATTTTTTCCATAATAAATTAATAGATTTAATAATTAATTCTTTTTAACCGTTACTAATAATGCTGCAAAGTTACACAACTTAAAGGCTTTTAAATTTGTCCTATGACAAAAAAACAGTAATACATAAATTATTTTTTAGCTCGAAGACGACTAAGTGTGGGAAGTGTTATACCCAAATAAGATGCAATATACCTTAACTTCACCCGTCGGCATATTTGAGGAAACTGTTGTTTAAACTCCTCATATCTTTCTTTTGCAGGCAAAGTCAGCCGTTCTTTGTGAGAACGATGCAAACGCCTGTACTCATTTTGATGAATAATCCTCCCCCAATTAGCCAATTCAATATTAGTCTGAAACAGCTTGGTTAAATCAACTAATGATATTTTGTAAACAACTACATCTTCAAGCGTTTCCACAAATTCCTCGCTCGGCTTATTATAGTACAACTCGTCCATACTGAAAACAATACCTCCTTCCCATGAAAAGGAGGTTGTTATTTCTTCTCCATTTACAAGCCAGAAAGAACGCGTCATTCCTTTTTCTATGAAATAAGCTGATTTACAAAATGTATTCTCCTTTATTAACTGATATTTCTTAGGGAAACGACATAAAATCATACATTTTTTCAGTTCTTGTATCGTATCTTCAGAAACCGGACACAAAGAGAGCATATTATCTATAATGTTTGTCATAAAACCTCAGTCCATTTAAAATACATATAAAAAAACACCAAATATAAACACGGGATATACCTTGTTTTCTTTTCAGCCAAAAGTACAAATATATATTGGAAAACGACATCATTTTTTCCAAATAATCGGAATTTCCAAGACCACCCCATACAAGAATGTCCATATACCTCTTTTATTTATTACTTTTTGTTCAAATTACAAAGATAAAGCATTCAAATGCCAATCAAGCTTTTAAAACTTCCCATTGCTTAATGCACCACTCTAAAAGAATTGCAATAGCCTTCAAATCACTTTTTCATATAATCTATCAGAAATTTCATACCAAGAAAATCCAAAAGAAATACCAAAGAATTGAACATTTTTTATGAAAAACAGCCCTTGACAGATTGGCAGATGCAGGCTATTTTTGCATTTTAACAATTATAACCCTTAAAACAAAAAAAATATTTACTTTGCAGTATGAAGTTTCTATTATCAGAAGAGTAAAATCTTAATTAATAATCTGCTACTGCTTTAACCAACAAGTCCAATCACATGAAAAAAATTATAACATTACTTTTAATATTGTTGTTTACCACAAAAAGCACTTTCTCCCAATCACCAAACAATATAGAGAAGTTCACCGTAGTCTGTGTAAATGATAAAGATAGTATTTTAAACAAAATAAAAATGTCTACTCCCCAATTCTACAACATCGGAAAAGGTAAACGTATAGAGATAAAAGTATGCAATGAAGACAGCATACAAATAAGAAGAGTACGCTGTCTTTTATATTATTCCAACTCCAGCAAGAAAGAATGTATAGGAAAAATATGGATTTCCCCTCTCATTGGCTACGAAACCTGCTATTTTTGTATGAACCGTGGATATCCCCCTAACAAAAGACGAATGGCATAAACTAACTTTCCGAATAAAGAGAGGAAAAATTATAAGGATTACAAATTCTTGAAACAACAAGTACAAGAAGAAAATATTTGATAAGAAAAGAGATATTGACAAGAAGAAAAACAGGAAGAATTGTTTTTATTTTAAGTTTCAGCTTTAAAATAAACCAAGATTTATTTTATACCATTCTGATTATCCTTATATTTGTCTTTTGATAATAAAATTATGCAATCTATTAATTTACAAAAACAATGAGCTATATCCAAAACAATCTACAAGCTGGTGAAGAAATAAAATACAAAGCAGATATTCACTGGTATATATTTGCATATCCGGTAATACTACTATTATTAAGCGTTTTCTTTTCTTCTGCACAAACCGGATTTTTCCATTATGTTAGCTTATTTCTATTATTGTCCGGATTATTCCAATTGATAAAAAGAATTCTTCTTAAGATGGACACTGAATATGTTGTCACAAACAAGAAGTCATTCTAAAATCCGGTATTTTAAGCCAGGATGCCCTTGAATTGGTTTTAAACAAATGCGAAGGGATACGAATTAATCAAAGCCTCATGGGACGTATGCTCGGTTTTGGTTCTATTGTAGTTACTACAGGCGGGGTCACCAACAAATTGACTTATCACCAATCCTATAAAGTTCAGAAACGAAATCAATGCGCAGATTCAATAAATGAAAAGCATTTAAAGAATACAAAGGGGGCGGATATAAAAGCTTTTATACACAAAACTGTAATGGAACTCCTCTGTTAGGATAATATAATCTGCACTTAGGTTTAAGTATTGTATTAAAGGTAATCAGGAATACCAAAAGAATGTTTTAATATGTTTATTGAGAATCCTTATCAATGGGGAGTGTCGTATGACTATGCTTTACCCTTGTCAGAAAACACGCTTTTGCACATACATTCACACGGGGCTATACATACGTACAAGCTTACGCGTATGTATGTAAAATGCTTTAGTCCAGAATGAAATTCCATATCAAAGACAAGGACGTTTTTTAAAAAGATCAAGAGCTTTTCAAGAAAGATAACCGCCTTTTTTTTAAAGAACAAGAGTTTTTTTTAAAATGTCTTGCTCTTTTTTATCGCTGCCGGGAATTCGTAAGCTATCATTCCGTGGAAGTGTCTCCCCCCTTCATGCGCATTCTTACGAGAAAAAAGCTTGAAAACGCTCTACTTTATACCAAGCTGGAACGGTCTATAAAAAGAGAATATATAGCTGACAGCAAGCATATTATGTAAAAATCAACCTCAAAACATAGTGAGGGCATGAGAGTATAAGTGAAAGCAAATATTTTTACTATTGTCATATAAGTCATTTATAATTAGGGTCAACGTAAAATCCTGAGGGGTATATCCGATAAAATCCTATCTTTGTGTGAAACAAACGAATCATCAGCGATTATGGAACTAACGGTTACCGTCTCCTTCTTCGAAGGTACCTTGGATTATTTCAACATTTCCGATGTAAAGGAAAGCAGTAGTGAAATCGTGATTTACCTGGAAGAGAAAAATGAGCTTCCCGGTGAATATTCGACTGTCAAAGTGGAAAGCAAAGGC
>ENA-OQER01000334-OQER01000334.1-human-gut-metagenome-genome-assembly--contig:-NODE-334-length-26640-cov-2.248180_pt1 | contig 26640 bp, 29 predicted proteins | sample MGYA00242797_ERZ504639 | MGnify/ENA primary metagenome ERZ504639 (study PRJEB26092, sample SAMD00036306) | human gut metagenome | host: Homo sapiens | study: EMG produced TPA metagenomics assembly of...
TTTCATTTACGCTGTGAATGACTTGTGAGAGGACGCTTATATTGCCCAATTTACACTGTGAATTGCACCACAGAATCTGCAATTTACGTTATGGAACTCACGGTTATGGGATGAGTGTCTATATTGGGTTCGGCAGGAGATTCCATTTTGATGAACAATTCAATGCAGGGAGCATCTCATCTCAAAAAAGCCAATGCAGATCGATGTGCTGGTCAAAAATGAAAAACATGTAAAGCTCAAAAAGAATATCAGGAGAATCTTCCGGCAGTACAATATCATAGAATACAAATCACCGGAAGATGGCAGTGGAACAGGAAGACAGCGGCATATACTACCCCATCGGGGATGCCATCCCAATACAGCTTGTCATAGTCCCAAAGCTGTCAAAGGAGCATAACTACTGGCTGAATAATTTAAGGAATGACCTTAAGGCAGGCAGTGAAATCAAAAAATTACAGAGACCAGTTATGGGAAGTCAAGCGAAAAATTAAACTGGGACGCAATTGTTAGTAAGAAAGGTGAAACCAGGGTTGAGCATATTAAGCGACATATGGTTCAAAATAATAGTCGAGAAACACATAGTGTATTTAACGGGAATCCGATAGATATGGTAAATGATGCATGGGAACAACGTCATTTGGTTGAACCGATATCGGATGGAATGGGAGGAACAATTTATAACATTCCGTACAAAAATGCAGGCTATGAAAGTGGATATATTAATACTGGTGCTCAAATGGATTATATAACAATAGTAACGCTGGATGAAAGTACTGATTTAATAACCGCATTTCCGTCTTTTGGAGATTATCATAAGTGATAGGAGGAACCTAAAATGTATAATATTGGTTACTGTAAGATATGTAAGCAAGGCTTACTTGAAATTGTAAAAGATAAATTAACTAAAAAAATATTTATATGTTGTGATGAATGCGAAGCAGAGTGGAATAATCCAGAGGATGCATTAAAAGGTATCAATGGAACAAGAAATAAACATGGAGAAATAGAATATCCAACTATAGAAGATATACTAAGAGAAAAATGGAGTGTTTCAATAAATGAGCATCACAACTAAGCCTCCCCACGGGCAGGCTTAAATCCTAGTCTTACTACCAGACATTAACAAAAACTTTTAGGCTCATAAGGCTTACCATCTCGCAATACAGCATAGATTACGGTGGTAAGCTTTCTTGCTACTGCGCCAGTGGCAGTCAGATGGTGTTTGCCCTGTTCACGCTTCTTTTTATAATAGGCATTTAAAGGACTGTTGTGAAAAGAACAGGTGGTTGCAGCAAGGAAGATTGCATGTCTCAGGTAAGGGGAACCTCGTTTCGACATGTGGTTATGTATGCTGTTAAATTCGCCGGATTGCCTTACGGTTGGATCAATACCGGCAAAGGCAACTAAGGCAGATGAATTTTTAAACCTGTGTATATCTCCAATTTCAGCTAAAATGGCTGCAGCAGCAATCATGCCGATTCCCGGAATTGTATGGAGGTAACAATCAAACTTCTCATAGTAACTGAGAATTTCATGGTCAAGAGCTTCCAGCTGTTCATTAAGGAAATTCAATCTGTCAATCAGCTGTTTTAACTGGAAAGCGAACGCATCTTGTGCTATTTTAATACCAAAGGTATCAGCCGCAGCATCTTTGATAGAAACAGCTTTTTTATGGTAAGTTTGTTGTGGCTCTTATCTTTTATAATTTCAAAGAGCTCATCTATGGGGGCGTTCTGAATGTTCTCAGGGGTGAGGTACTTTGACCGGTGGCTTCCATGCCAAAGACACAGGGGGAATCACCGATGTTTTTGAATATAAGAGTGGTGACGCACACCTCTATCTATTGCAGGATGATTGTGATATAGGAACGTAATAAAAGCAATAGATAGAAAAAGACTGCTTAGAAATTCTCAATTTCCGTATTATGGAGGCAATAAATAATGGTTAGTTTAGTATGTATCGAGAAGAAGCAAAATATCAAATTCCCAGAGGTATATACGAAATTGTATCAATCAAATTTTAAAGGCATAAGTAAAATGAAGATCCAAATAGATGAAGATTCTATAAATATCAGAAAATTTTTAAATGCAAATGAAATTAATGATGTTTTAGATGAGTTTTATGATTATTTTGGATATGATATAGTTCCGATTGCTGAAGTGGAATACGAGGATTTTATATGCTTGGATTTTAGAGTTAACAAGCAAAATCCAGAAATAGTATAATTGGAACTATGAATTGGCATTAGAAAATCCAAATAGCCTTCTTTTTCAGAAATGACAACTGAACTGCCGGAGTAAATCCCATGCTTCCGTCATCCACTTTTTCAAGCAATTCAGGAATAAGTTCTGTGATTTTGATATACCTCTGAACCTGTTTGGGGCTGTCCCCACATTCCTCTCCAATCAGCTCAATGCTTTTCTTTCCCAAATTATGGTCTACACTGTAGTTAATCCCTCTGGGTGACGGCTAGGAAAGTGTGAATTGGTGACAAGCATCCATCCCCGCTGACAAAATCAGTATTTTCAGCCTTGTTTCGCTGACAAATTTGTCACTGAAATTACAATTCTGCATGAAAAAAGCGGCAATGAAACTATCTTCATTACCGCTAAAAATGAGCGTTCCCTATAGGAATCGAACCTACAATAGAGTCTTAGGAGTTCATCCTGGTACAGAAAACAGCTTGCATTCTATGTCAATCAAAGTCATTCAAAGCCTTGATTTTACTGCTTTTTCTGTCAATTTCTGAAAAGATAAGAAAACCTATTTTCATCTGAGAGATTATAGTTTGGGTGGATAAATGGTGGATTTTCCACCATTAGGGTAAAGCCAACCTGTTCCTTCCAATTATAAATGATGACTACCATTACCTGACATTTTACAGTAATGATTATTTGGTTTTCTTATTAGATCTATGTTTATTATATCGTGTCTGCGGTCAACTGTCGATAACAAATTGACCGCAAATGCAGTATTTTTACACTTCTTTACAATCCACTATTGTTTCCTATATCTTGTTACCTTCTTCCAATTTTCTGGGAATCCCATTCTTTCATACAATTCCTGTTCTGATATACTATCATGCTTTTTAAGATATTTTTCAATCAGTGACTTAAGTTCCTTTATAAATGACTTATACCAGTAATCACTTAACATATACTTTAAGGCTATTACCACAGAAAACAAATCATTTTTTCCATTTACATACTGTACACCCTTTTGTGGAATATTCAATTTTACATGTATCGGCAAGTCAGGAATACTATCTACCGTTCTATATGTAAATAATCGTTCCCCATGTGCACAAACATTTCTGAATTTAACTAACACAGTCAGAATAGATGTCATCTGACTTTCGTTAATACACTGATAATTTCTACTGACCTTACTTTGTATATCTTGTGGAAGCAGCATGTACATTTTTGAAATATTTCCAAATGTTAATGCATTTGTAAGTACCCATAATGGAACATTTCCATATTTTTTCTGTGAATGATTTATATAATGGTAATCTGTCGGTTTTGTAACATATCCCTCTAATATTTTTATCAGACGGTCAATATCTCGTTGATTTTTCTTTCCAATATAATTATAATTGGCTCTATCCAGATATGCTTTTTGATTTTCTCCATTTTTTTCTGTGAAATAATAGGAAACTTGTGACTTTATTTCATTTTCTACCTTAATAAGATATCTTAAAAACAACTGTCTTAAGGATTCATCAAAATAATACAGCTCTACAATATCCTCAAATCTTGTTCCGTCTTTATACTTTTTTGTGGTTGGATTTTTAAAAATATCTTTATATCCGCCAATCAACGAATAATAACTTGTCTGCCTTAAAATTTCTTTGGCATATATTTCATCCTCTATCAGCAAATTCTTTTCTATTTTCAATTTTTCTATTTGCTGATTATAATTCAAAAAAACTTTTGGCATATATGTAGCCTCCTAAGGTAAAAAAGAGGAGAACCCCGCAGGTTCTCCCCCGGGTTCGCCAGGCCTCACAGGTTTCCTGCAACTGCGATCACTGTATTTCATCTTACTTAACTTTTAGTTTCTTGTCAAGCAATTTCTACAGCTATTATACAGTATATGTTAGTATCCCCCATGCTATGACTTCCACTCCAAAATCATCTTAAAAATTCTAACGATTTTTCAAATATTTGATAATTTCATCAACAAGTTCCGGATGCCAAGCATCGGAATTAAGCACTCCCTTATGCCACATTGAAAACTTCTCTCCTTTATCAGTAGTTACCCAACCATTAGTGTAGTGAATCAGCAACCCCATTTTTCCATGATTCTTATTCAGCGCGTTTACACTTTTAATATCTCTATATCCCATTTTTTGTAATGTTCCAACAATTTCTTTCTTATATAAGTCTCCATTAAAATTGTACGGCATACTATTTCCCCCTGATTAATCCTTCATCCTGATTTTTATGTTTCTATTCTATCATAAAATCTTCCCTATGCACCCAAGAGTTTTTCAAACCATGTATCTATTGCGAAAATAAACTTATCTACTTCCTTCCGTTCTTCCAGCATTTCCTGCAAAGATTTATGATGCACATATTTCTCCACATACACCCAGCAGGCAATGCTGCTGACCTCTGTGATGATATCAGCGAATATTTTTTGCATACTCTGCTCTAATCCTGCTACCTCTTCTTTGGAAACGATATCATACAGATCTGGCTTCTGAAATTCACTGTCCCTGCAGTGCTCATGGATCTCATCCATCTCTGACTTTACTTTATTGCGCACGTCTTCCGGAAGTTTCATATACTCCCAAATAAATGAGACCACATCCGCTGAGGTATCTTTTTTCATTGGCGGTAACTGTATGTAATCATTCTTTTTGTCCATGTTCCCATTCTCCTACGAATTTTCTATCTTTTACTATTTTTGTGGATTATAAACCAAGTATGCAATGTCCCTGCTGTTTTCCTGCTCATGATCAATATGAAGCCAGAAGTCATCGATTCCACATTTTATTATTGGTGATGATATCGGGTAAATATCCTCAGTCTCCATGTTCATGAAACATCACAATGATACGTCCAGTCATTTTTATAACCGGTAGGCCAAAGTGCATCCGCAACTTTTTTGAGACAGTCCTGGCAGAGCTGTGCAGACAATCTTTCAGGATCTAAGACAGAGTTATCTCCATACGTCAATGTGGCTGTTGCAGTATGGCGTACTGGATCGCCTGCCACCATCCAGCTGCATTCATTCTCTCCATGTGTATTGATATTTGTGCTAAAACCGTTCGATTCTTCCACGATCTTTCCATTATCATCATATTCATATACATTGGTATCTGCAATGTTCCATGTATTCAGGCACACCAACGCAATGCATCCACTCTTTTTATAATAATCAAAAATTTCCGGACGATTGGAACCGCATAAAAAACAATTTTCCTTATCTATCGTTGAAACAAAGTCTTCCGTCTCTGCCTTTGAAACTTCTGTATACAACGTTTCCATCTCAGAACTAGAATTAACTGCCCCTGATGCACAGCCACATAACAGCAGACCGCTGATAAATATAGGTAAGATTTTTTGAATGATCATACTGCACCCCTGTTTATTCTTTTTGTCCGGGATAACTGAATAGTGAGGCACTATTCAGTGAATTACTATTTACAGCCTCATTATATATAATAGCCCTATAAAAGTAAAGGAGATGAGCCTGTGGATTACGGAAGATTAGAATTGAATATTGACCGCATTCTGAAAGAGAGAGGCATCTCCAAAAATCAGATATGCAAAGATTTAGATATACCAAGAACCAACTTTAACAGATACTGCAACAACAATTTCCATCGACTGGATGCCAGCCTGATCTGTAAATTATGCCACTACTTAGATATTGAAGTCGGTGAACTGATCACATACAAAAGGGCAGACTAAACACATCTGCCCACAATTTCGTTCTTAATCTATTGTTCTATATTATGACATCTTCATTGTCTTTGCAAGCGACGTAAACAATGCTGCCATCTCTGGATTTTCCAATACCTTCGCCAACAGTTCTGCATCTATACCACCTGGTACACTGATGCTGTTATTCGGTACTGCTCCTGCCTGCCCATGCATATCCGGATTGAGGTTTTCCTTATTATAAAATGCTCTTTCCATCATCTGTGCATTCTTCTTTCGATCCTCATCCAGAATATGTCCATATACTTCTGTTACCATGTCCGCCTGTGCATGTCCGGAATCTCCCTGGACAGCCTTGATATCTCCTCCGCTTAATTTGAGCTTATAGGTTACAGATGTATGACGCAAACTATGAAAAACAACATCTGGTAAACCTTCTTTATCTATAATGTCCTGCATTTTTTCACGAAGATGGCTTCCACCGATTGGCATTCCAAAAGAAGTTGCAAGAACCAGATTATAATCTTTATATTCATTCCCTAATAGTTCCCTTGTCTGATCCTGCTCTCTTTTGAGCTCCATCAGACATTTTCCTACATAGCTTGGAATATATACTTTTCGGTTACTGGTTTCTGTCTTCGGTGTCTTCATAACAACAGCCGTTTTATTATTTCTCTTTTGAGATGGAAACACAGTAATAACATCCTTCTGATTAAGTTCTTCCATTGCAGCAATACTTACTCGCTCAATGATTTTATTGATAACGATGAAACACCGGTTCTCTTCTATAGCTTCTTCTGATATTTCTACACAATCCCAGGTCAGTGCCAGAATTTCTCCCAGCCGGAGAGTTGCAGTAAATGCCAGGTGAAATGCTGCTTCCAGCCACTTTTCATCACACGCTTCTATTGCCTGCATCAAAGTTTCAGCATCCCAGATCTCACGTTTTTTCTTTGTCCTCTTTGGAAGTGTCGCATCTACGGCCGGATTCTTTTCCATGATCCCCCATTTTACCGCCTGCCGAAAACAGCTCCGAAGTATCTTATGTATCTCAAATACAGTATTCGGAGTAACATTCCCCTCGTTTTTCTTATTATTAGCACCCTGAACCGCTTTCATTTTCCCCAGATCACGATAATATTTCTCTACGAAATGATTATTTACATCACTTACCTTTGCCTGCCCAATAACTGGCAGAATATAATTGTTTATCAGCCCTACATTCGCACTGTATGTAGAGACTGCCCACTTTTCCTTTCCATATAATTTCACATACTCCGCCAGCAGTTCCTCGATGGTGGTACATTTTTCAACTTTAAATGTGCCAGTATCCATCTGATATTCTATTTCATGTTTGCGCTTTTCTGCATCTTTCTTTTTTCTGAAAGTTTCTGATTTCTGGTGTACCTTGCCTTTATCATCTTTGATCTTGTATACCACACTGAATTTTCCATCCCGTTCCCTGATAAATGCCATAAATCACACCACCTTTCTATTTTCATCCACCCATTCGAGAATGGTATTCTCTCAATCCTCATAACATATCCTGCCGCCCTGCATGGGAACATACCCTTCAAAGCCCATTTTGCGACCGTACTTTTTGACACTCCTGCAATTCTTGCCGCTTCTTCCTTCGATATATACTGTTTCTGACTAAGAAACTTTCTGATTCCACTGCCGGATTTATTCTTCGCCTGTCTGATTTTATACTGGTCATGCAGATTCAGAAAATCCTGAAACCCTCTTCTGGAAATCCATCTTTTATTATCAAACATCCTCATCTCCAACAGATCTTTATATTTTCCCTTTCGGATGAGTGTAAGCAGTTCCTCATTGCTCATTTTAAGCATTGCCGCTGCTTCCCTGAAAAGAATGAATTTTTCTTCGATCTCTTCAATCGTAGCCGGACCGTCCACCTTATGGTATTCGTTCTGATTCTCATACCAGCTGTCAAAAATTTCTCTGGGGATTCGTTTCCTATAATTTACTGTGACCGTTGGAAGACCTTTTCTGTTCCACAGGTCATAGATTGTCCCATCATATTCCCCAAGCATGTTTGCAACATCCCTGAAAGAATACGATGCAGCGCAAAGCTGTGCTCCTGGTTTCTCACCCGTGACCTTCTTATGCTTTGTCTGATTTGCATACCACTTTTCAAAACTTGCAATATCAACACGCATGGTTCCGTTAATGAGTTCTGTTTTAAAGTAATTCTTGTGTACCAGCCAGTAGCTTTCCGTCTTTTTGATTCCCAGGAGTTTCCGCATTTCCGGTACTGACATGGTTCTTTTCATCTCATCAGCATTCATCATCTATTCCTCTGTCTGTCGATCCAGCCATTCATCAAAACTGTTCTTTGAAATACGATACTTATTTCCGATTTTAAACCACCGGAATTTCTTCTCCTGCAACAGGTCATATGCGGTCGGTCGGCTTATGCCAAGCATCGTCTGAATCTCTTTCACTGTATAGCATCTTTTCTCTGATCCTGGATCTGCTGTTACTGTATCTGCCATATTTTCCTTCTTTCCGTGAATATATCACATTTTCGTCTATTCTCTTAGGATGTCTCTAAATCAGCCAATTCCACCCATTTTTTTGTCCATAAATCCTACAACTTGAGTTCTGATCCGGTTGCGGATATTATAGGTTTTCTGTTTTGCTGTCTCATAAGCAATTCCAGACTGTGTTGCGTATTCCATAAGGTTGATCTCCCCACGAAGGTACTTTTCAAAAAAGTCCCGCTTGTCTCCCAGGATTGCAAGCTGTCCGGTAAAAAGCGCATAATCACTTCTCATGCTGCGGAGAACATACGCATCTTTCATGTATTCTTCCGCATGATCTACATCCTCCAGTACATCGCCAGAAAAATCGCAGTTGATCAATGCTTCTGTAGTTATGACTTTTCTGATGGCCGCTACCGCCGTAGGATCACTGATACTGCCGCCACTCTGGACTCTCACTCCCAGATCGCCTTTTGCCGCTCTGTGGTTATAATCCTTTTCGCACTCGATCATATAACGGAGTCCTTCCGTATATCCATCAATGATTCCCATAAAATCAGAATAATGCCGGAAAATGATATCCACCTTCTGCTTTGAATCTGCCTTTACATATTTTCTTATAAAATTTCTGTCGTCCATGAAAAATCTCCTATTCGTGATTATTCAAGGATTACTTGCGCTTTCTTCCTTACATCCATTATTCTATACGAACTCTGGCTGTATTTCGTTCCCCAAAGAATAGACTTCTGTATATTCCCAATAGACTTTTCTATCTATTATTTAATCATGGCCAATGCCTTAAGCTGCATCAGTGCGATCTCCGTCAGACCACTTTTTTCAATCTCTTTTAGCGCTGTCACCAGTCTTGCATCCACTTCCGTTTCTTTGTTTCCTTCCAGTAAATAGGAAGCACTGCACTGAAGGACTGCTGCCAGTTCCTTCAAGATGCTGCTCTTAATATCGATCTTGTCTGTCTCATATGCAGAAATCGTGCACTTCTTCGTACACAATGCTTCTGCAAGCTGTTCCTGAGACATTCCTGCTGCCAGTCTCATTTCTCTGATTCTTTTTCCAATCGTTAATTCCATCTTTTCTCTCCGTTTCCGGAGCCGAAACGGAAATACAATGGACCGAAAAAAGAGCCTGCAAAACGTACTCAAATAAAACGATTTCTCGCTATATTTCCGTTTTGCAGGCTCCTGATAGTTCTATGCTAAATCCAGCTCGTTTACAAACTCTTGCAAAGTGGTGCCAGCTCTAAGGGTTCGCGGTGCTTCAGGACTCTTCTTGGTTCCTGATCCTCTGCCAGTCTGCCGGTACATCCACCTGCTCATTCTATTTAATTGATTTTTATAAAAATTATATTGCCTTCTTCTGCCGAAGTGCTGTCATGTCTGTGGAATATCTGCTGTCTGTTTTTCTGCCCGGCTCTTTTTCCCGGTCATTCTCAAATATTTTCATATAAATTTCATCCACGATTCCGACGATCTCTTTTCTGCATCTTGTGCACGTAATCTCAACACTGCAGTTTCCCGCCACTTTAAGCAGCTGTTTACCACAGGACGGGCAGCTTACATACTTCATCTTAATTACTTCTTTCATCATCAAAGTCCTCCTGACATCGTACATTTATTTGTACCAATCAACGGATAAGGGAAATGAAAACCATTGATGATTATTTGTTCCGGGCAGATGAGTTCCGGTGTGCGAAGGTGTGCACCATCTATCCCGTTACCTTCTTGCTGATCTGTTCTATTGGTAAATCCCATGAAAGAATTTATCGCGCCTCCATAAACCACATATTATTGTCTTCATAATATAGATGGCTTTCTTTTCCATCTACAATACAGGTATGATGTTGTCCCACATTCATCCACCTTCTTTCTCTCTGTTTGTCTATATACCCGCTGTCTACAACAGTTACTATAATACTATGTAAAATGATATTCAAGTGAATTTTAATTCATATTATCTGTTTTAATGATATTTATATTGAAATTTCAATAAAATAATGGTATAGTTGATATAGTTCCTACGACGAGATAACACTTATGACAGCACTAGAAAGGCAATCTATTATGAATGATTTGGGAAAGACCATAGCAAAACATAGAAAAGAGCACGGACTGAACCAGAGCCAGCTTGCAAAAGAACTTAAAGATTACAATATCCATGTAAAACAGAATACCGTCAGTGCCTGGGAATCCGGCATCACACAGCCCAGTGCCAGACAGCTGCTCGCTATTTGTGAAATACTGGATATTTATGATGTATATACGGAATTTATTGGAAAAAACCCGATCAATCCATTCCGAAACCTGAATGAAGAAGGAATTCAGAAAGTCATGGATTATATCCATCTGCTTGAAAAAAGCGGTGACTATAAACGTGCAGAAATTATTCCGCTTCACCTGATCCGCGAAAGAAAAGTATTCTATACTACCGTTTCTGCAGGTACCGGTTCTTTCCTGGATGGAGAAGATTATGAAATGTATTCCTCCCCGGATATTCCAGAAGAATCGACTTTTGGTGTCCATGTCAGTGGAGACAGTATGGAGCCTCGCTACCACGACAGAGATCTTATCTGGGTCGAACAGACCGAACAACTTGAAGATGGCGAAATCGGTATTTTCTACCTAGATGGAAACGCGTATGTAAAGAAATTCCAGAATAACAGAAAAAGGAACATATCTCATATCACTGAATAAGAAGTATGCTCCTATTCCAGTGACAGAAAATAGTTCCTTTAAGATTTTTGGACGTGTATTATCTTAATCCTATAAAATGATTTTTATTTTTACCAAAGGGGGATTGCTCTATGTACGCAGAAACAATTATCTGCAAATTATACGAAGCACGAACAGATCTTGGGTTCACTCAGCAGCAAGTCGCTGACGGTGCAGACATGAATGTTCGCACCCTTATCAATATTGAGAAAGGCAGAAGCATTCCCTCTTTGCTTTATGCCATGAAACTAGCTAATTTTTTAAATATGCCGGTTGATCAGCTTTTTGAATACCAGGGTGTAGATCACATATCAAATAAATAATCAAAATAATTCTGTAGTCATTCCATACACTCCTTTTTCGCCCCAGTTTTTGTCTTCTCAAAATTTTCACTTGTCCCATAAGAAATCAACCATCTCTTAAAAAATGTTTCCGCACAACTTTCGCTTTCTTCCAGAAGATCTATCCTTCTTGTACAAAAGCGATATCTCTTATCTTCCTGAAAAGTCACTAATAATCTCATCAATAATAACCTTAGCATTATCAATATCCATGCTACAAATAACATTAAATACACGTTCAAGAATTTTCTTCTCCGTATTTGACAATTTATCGATAGTATTTAGAGCTTTATAGGAAGTTGCCCCTTTAAACTTACCAATAAGCATATCTAATTCTTCAAACGCTATTTTCTGAAAATGCTCGTCAGTATTATCTACTACAGCGGAATTTGAAACTGCGTCATGTGCAGACTTAGTTTCTGGGTTATTGCTCCCTTCTGAAGAAAAGTTATGCCATTATCTATTGCATCATTAGCCATTTTTGCAGCTTTATCGAGTTGCTCCATTGCATTAGATAGCTCACTGTTTCTCTTTAATGAGGCAGCCCTGATCTCTTTAGTAATCGTAGCTGCAAGTAAAGCAAGCTGTTCAAACAGAACAAAGTATGCTTGATTTTTTTCAAAATTATCTCTTCTTGCGTTAGGAATTAAATCTTTATCGATTGCATAGATTTCTCCCATTGACCATCCATTGAAACGTGAATCCTTGAATGCAACATTCAAGGTCTGATAATCTCCAATAAGAATATTCCCCTTTCTGAGTCGTAAACCCTTTACCGTCTTATCATAGATGCTCCCTGCATAGTTAGTTTTGGCTAACCATCCAACTGCTGCTAGCGTACCATTGGGATATGCTATCTTCACAATCTCTATATCCCGAATAGCATCATAGATATTTTTTCCTTTATCTACCAACACCCTATCTTTGTATGGTTTATAGACAGCTTGAACCGTCGTTCCAAACTGAACCACTATATTATAGGCTTGAATTTTGCAACCTTCCTTATGTAATCTATTACAAATTTCCTTTCCCCAAACAAATTCCGGATTATAAGGAGCAGGCGTGTTTTGTGATAGATAATCAACTACATCATCATAGTCATTAAGTCTTGAGTTCTCATCTACCCCTATTAATCTTACAATAAAATAATGAGCATTTTCCTTTTCTGGTTTAGTTTTAACCTCATATACTTTTTGAAGAACATCAACAACTGAAGCATCGATATCGGAAGAATCCAGCAGTAAGTCAGATAACTTATCGGCATCAATTGTAATAGTAGTCGCCTTACTCTCACCCAAAATGATGTCTGAAAAACCAATTTCTTACAATAACTCAGTGCTGCAAGTCGCCCTATCCCCCGAAATCCTCTTGATGATTCCGATGTCTTTTGCGAATTTCCAATGCTAATAAGTATCTTTTCAGCTTCATTACACGCAATACCCGTTCCGTTATCTCTTATGATTATTTCCTGCTCTGTCGGTCTAAGCTGAACAATAATTTGCTCCTCTCCGCTCATTAAAATGCCACTTTTTATCGCTGCATCTATAGAATCAACACTATTCTGTATATACTCCCTAAAAACAACATACGAGTCTGAATACATGCCAGAGGTAAGCGACTCAAGAGTATGCTTTCCAATTATAATTTTCTCGTTCATCATGCTTCCTCCAATAAATTCGATAACTTTAATTGGATGTTATCATAGATTGATTTTGTAACTTTACTTAACAGTTGTTCACCCTGTTCAGAATCAATTGCTTTAAGCAACTTCTGCTCAAAATCATCTATGCTATCATACATAATTTGAGCAAGCTCCACCATCTTTAATTCTTTTATGGCATTCTTTGCTTTTTCATGTTTGCTGTCCTCCAGCACCTTAAGATCAATGTATCTCCTGTACACACGGATTAATTCATAATCAATGTATTCCACACCACTTTTTTTACAAACTATATCCCATTTTGCCAACTGTTTATCGGCAGCATAATCAATCTTTTCAAGTTTAACCATCAGATCCTGAATTCCCTTTTTCCCAAAGAAATTGATAAGTTTGAACATATTTTTGCTGAGATTCACTATCTGTGAGCAAATCTAACAAATCTAGGTATAGCTGTGGGCATTCAATGGTAATAAAACCGTATACAAGATTATATGTTGATGACTTTTTATTAATGAGTCCAAGCAATGAAAAAAGCCTTGGAGTGGTTAAGTATAATAAATATAATTTTTTCTGAAGAGATGACGTAATCCCCAAAACTTTTTCAGGTAAATATTCATTATCTCCAATCAATGTAACAAACGATTCCTTTTCATCACCAAGCTGGTCATACAAATCATTCCAAATCTTAATCTTCTTCTGATCGCGTTCCCAACCGGCCTTTCTTATTTCAAATTCCTTTTCAGTCTCTTTTGATTTTCCTCTGGATGTAGTACTTATCTTACCCCTGCTAGCAATAAGCCGTTCAGGCATACTAAGATATCTAACAAATTCGTCAGATGATTTTCCGAAATCAGCTTCAAAGAAACTTCTGCTACATACGCCTTTCCCCTGAGTAGGCACCAACATTCTTTGAATTGCCCTTAAATACTTTGCATTCCACATAGAACCCACATATCCTCTCTCATGTGCTGACAAAGGTATATATCTCATTGGAAAAGAAAACGCTGCAACCTTTTCACAGTCATCTGGCAATTCACTATTTATTTCATCTTTTAAATCCAGAGTTATACGCATGCGATCATATAAGTCTTCCGGCGTATCCGCATGATATTTTTTCCCTTTACCACCAAAATCCTCACTATTATAAAGAACATAATTTGACAACTCCGTAATTCCATTCTTTGCGCAAAGCCTTAAAGCTCTTTCATAAATATCTCTATCTTCGATATGATCAAATGCGACTCTGGCCGGCTTTAACGCAATTTCACCTAACCTCTTTGCCTTTGCTTCATTTAGAAATAAAGCATCTAATCCCTGATTGAAATCGACATATCTCTGCACAACTTTTCCAGTACGCGGATTTTTATACGTAGCACCTTTAGCAAATCCCGCTGCAATAATGTCATCAATAATGTCATCAAACCTTGGGGATCTGAGAACATTATTATCCATCAATATAAGATCCTTTTTGGGACCAAACTCTTCGTCAATTGCTCTAATTTTTTCCCTAATATCGATATATGGAACAAATGTCGGTTCTAATGTCTGCACAGCGCAAAAACCGCATTTATTACCACAGCCTTTTGTTGCACTCAAAAAATAAGCATCATTAAATGGATATACATAGTCAATATCATCTAGCATTGAATAATCCGGTACAATCTGGTCTATGCACTCGTCACCTGGCAAGCCTAATTTTCCTGGCTCATTTAACAGACCACAAACAGGCATAATACCCGTTTCTTCATATATTTGTTTCGGAAGCATTGTCGCTGCTATACCACCGACAGAAACCTTATCAATTGAATCAACTAATGTTTTTGCATACTCAATCGCCTCAATAGTAGCTTTCCACTCAAATGTAAACAGCGATGTTACATATACTCTATCCCATTTTGTACCGGCTAATTCTGACGGTAGTTCTCCTTTCGTGAATCTTACATAATCATGCATAATATTTTTATGAAAATACGAAATTTTCATAAGGCCCAAGGGAGGCTGTTTACACTTGTAATTTGGTTCAATTAATAAAATATTTGCCATAATAAGCACACCACCTACTGCATAGTTATATTTAAAACATAGAGATAATATCTCGCTCTTGTCAAAGCGACATACTGCTCACATAATTCCTTAACCTCTAATGTCTTAGTTTTAATATGATTGATGTATACAATAATGTCTGCCTCCATTCCCTTAAAATCCTTGACAGAACAATACCGAATTACACCATCTTCTATTATACTCAAGTTATTCGATTTGTCGATCCTAAATGAGCCAACGTACTCTTCATTACTAATAATAGAATCTTCGTAATTGCAATTTCCAAGTATTACAATTGATTTCGGAGATACAAATTCTTTCTGAGTTAACTTGTTTATAATATTGGTCAATGCTTTCTTACACTGACTAATATCTTATAATCTGAATACTCTGGTTCTACTCCTAACAAAGAATTAGCAACCGTGTCTGTACCTAGCCCAGTCTTTTGAATAGCATTATCATAAATTCTACCGGTATTTCTGATGTTATACCTCAGAATCACTGGCGGATAATCAATCGCAAATGAATCTGCAAAATCCTTGGAGAAAACATTCTGATTCTCATCAAAAAAAACATAAAATGTTGAATAGTCTTCCTTAAGTAACGCCCTTATTGAAAGTCCCATATCAACATCATAATCCTGAGCCTCATCAACAATGATGCAATCATACTTATATTCATCGGGAATTGTCTCAATATAATCAAAAAATCCATTTCCATTTTCAAACTACACTTCCATAAATCATCTCCCAGAATTTTATGCATAAAGGCTGTCAAAATCCATGCACACAAACATCATCAACACCCTTCAACACTTCATTCTTCACATAGTTAAATGAGTCCTTTACTACAGCACGTAAAACAAAACTTTTTTTCCTCTCAAAGCTTCCTGTTTTGCTTTTTTCGCACCTATATAAGTTTTTCCTGTCCCAGCCCCGCCAATAAAACGCATTTCTCTATAATTGTACATCGCATCAATTATGCTATCCTGTATGGCATTTATCTTTGACAGTTCCTTTTTCTTTATGGGAATAAGAGCACCCGCTGCTGCCGACAATGAAATACGTTTGTTTATCAACGAAATAAAAACGTTTCCGTTGTTCCGCTGAAAAACGGAACCGATAGATTTCTCTTGTTCCTCCAATAATGAAAAATTTCATTAATCTTTCGCGGCAAATTATCAATATCACTCTTATCAATTGTAAGTTCTCGAGGGCTGCTACTTGAAATAATTTTGTCTGAGGAAAACCAGGGAAAGACAACCGCAAATCCATACACTCCATTAAAAGATTGATGAAACTCCTCATGAAAATACTTATGAAAATGGCGCATGCTTTTTTCAGCCTGCTCATAAGGACTACACTTAAGTTCTCTGGTAGTTTCTTCACCATCCTTGTTCTCTATCAAGAACCAATGTTCTCCCTCTTGAATAATGTCTTTTCCTCCCTTCACCTCGATGGTAATAAAACCAAAAGAAGGATCAAATACTATAAAATCAGACTCACTGTCAACTCTTTTTCCTTCTTCTACTTCAAACCATCTACCGAATAAAAGACATGGTATTTTTTTCAAGCTGATCCCTAAAAGCCTCATACACATACTTCTCAGAAAGAGTATAGTTATAGTTCTCAATATCAGCTGGATGCATTTCAGCCATAATTATATTCCTCCCAGAATCCCCAATGTCTGACTGCTGTCGCTCGGTCTACAGAGCCAATGATCAATGTGCGATCAAGATCGTGATTAAATGCTGACATGACACCTCATTCAAGAACAAGCATCCCGCACAAGCTTTGTATCTTGATGCACAGATAGGATCAAATATACATTTTTGAGCTCCTTGATATGCACTGTCCAGCCATTTGTCAAAATATGCCTCGAATATATTAAAAAGTGCACCCAAATTAAATCCCTGGGAATTCTGACAATAAATCAATACTCCCGGGATTGATGGAAGTATATATTCTGATATTGAATTCTTGTCTAATCCGCACATACTTGCCGCACTTCTTATGAGGAGATGAGAAAGTGTATGAATCAAATTATAGACATAATATGTTGCTGTTTCAGCCGGATCGATTTTCGAAAAGGGCTTAATTAGCTCAGGTCTTACATTGTTAACAAACCATAATTTAACTGCATCCTCATCATTAAAATCTGGAAGCTCATCGTGATTCACGTAATTGTTTTTATCCAGCCATCTAAGGATTTTGACCCTATCAAATTCAAAAAGCACTCCTTCCGTGTTTAACTTTGTGGCATAAATATTTTTTACACCATTATGTTCTTCCTTAAAGGCCCTAAGAACAGCACCATCTCCTGGTTCCGACTTTTCTCTTGTATATCCATAGGAACAACTCACAAAAGGAATATTTCCACATACTTCTACAGATGAAATTGCTCTCTTTTCAGCCAGCTTTTTAAATTCCTCCGGATTTGCGTTTGTATTAAGCTTCTTGAGATATTTTCTGCATCATCTAAAGACGATTTATCTTCTATTTCCTTTACAAACATATACTCAAGAATTGCTTCAGAAACCTTGGTCAAACTTTCTGGGGAAGTAAATATTTTTGCTTTTAAATCATTGACAATAGCAAGATATTTACTGCCACAATCCTTATTTGCTACAGCATTTGCCGCATTTGCTGCACTTGCCTGGTCCAAACCGGCCGCAATAAACATATTGTAGCTGTCATCATACTTTTTCTTATAAGCATCCGGGTCAGATGTTATACCATTTACTATAACCTCACCTAATTCTTCCCTTGTTATCTTTCCAAGCCAACAGGCTAAAGTCAATATTGCACCATAATCAGTATCGCTTATAAATTTTTCAACATTCTCATCTATAATATCTATAAGGCTTATGCTATATGCGAAATATTGAGATGGATCAAGAGCAATTTTAGGAGAGAGCTTTGTCCCACACTGATCACACTTCTTAAACATCGGTATTCTATTTCCGCATTTTTTGCATCTAAAATTATAATCGTTCAACTTACCACTCCAGTAAATAGAATCGCTAGATTTACAAGTTCTACAATAAACAGGATGCTTATCTGTTGCAAACCCACATTTACAAAAGTAGATCTGTCTCATTTGCTTCAATTCTACATGACAAGACCGGCACCTCTTGTATTTCTGGTAAACCTCACTATCCTTAAACTGATAAACCTTATGACAAGAAGGGCAATAAAATGTAAGTGGACTAATTTCTGCAACAATACCCCTCTCATCACCATCATGTTTAGGAGTTAATACCGTACAATTTTCTAACGTCAAACCATTTCCATAGCCTGCTGTATTTGAAATGATTGTCCCCTCATCTGCTGCAGTGCCGAATGCTTCTATTGCCTGATTAACAACCCTAATCAGTCGCCTTTTATTAATCCCATCTAATTTTTCACTATTCCACCGTGTTACATGCGCAATATAATTGTAACGTTCCTCGCCTCTAACAGAAAAATCTATCCAGCTCTCTGGAAGATATTTGTATAAAGATTGAGATACGCCTCTCTTCATTTGATACTTCATAGTGACCTCCAATTAATCCAACTCGATAATAAGTTGAGAATCTGTATCTCGTAGGCTATTCATAATGCGATATCCCATAAGTCTAAACCCATCGAATATATTTTCGTCACTCCAGCTTCTGTCTCTGATTTGAACAAAAACATCATCAACAAATGCGTCAATTTTTTGCCTATATTGATTACCCAAATCTTGGGTTGTTCCATCATCATCTGTACAACCAAATGCCTTATACAGTTGATCCTTTACGGTACTTATGGGTATCTCATGTCCCTTTATGGCTTTTTTTATATTCTTCATAAAGAAGAGTGATCCAGATGTATATTGAATTTCCGGGTCATAGCAGGTTAACAATAATCCTGTAAAAATCCCCGGTAAAGTATTATCCACCGCTTTAGATGCCCATCTATTGATCGGTACAGGTTCTACAAGAAGATCCTTATATTTATGCATACTAGTAAAGTTTTTTAAATAACTCTGATCTGTTTCACGCATTGGTCTGATTAGATCAATAACAATACTTGTATGCTTACGCCCGGTACGTGAATAAGCTTGAATGTACTCAGCCATATTTCCTGGAATTCCATAAAAGAACATTACATTAAATCGATCCGCATCTACCCATGTGAAATCATACTTGTTGCAGTAATAAGATTCACGCCACCATAAACATCGCTATTGTTTTCGACCTCAGCAAGTACTTCTCTGACATCTTGAATGATTCATCACCAGTCATAGCGCGTGTCTTAAATGGGATAATTCCGTCGCTGCTTAATTCCTCATTTACGGGTGTCTTAATTGCACCGTCAACATTATTTCCATCTCTCTTTACATTATTGTATTCAAGAAAAATCCAATAGTCCTTTAACAACTCAAGAGCTTCCTCTTTTGTTGAAATTCCAATATTGGGGATATCTAAAATCTTTTGAGGATCTTTGTAATATTCAAATACAGCCTCTCTCATATACTTTAGAGAATAAACTACGCTATTTACAATTGCTTTTCCATAAGGTGCATATCCAAGTATCTGGCGCTGGAGATCTTCTTTATCAACTTCAGCATAGAAGTTCTTTTCTATAAAAGGTGATTCACACGGAAATCGTATCGGATTTCTTCCATAAAGGTGATATACCTGTTCCCTATATGATGATATTGTTGCCGTTGCTCCTATAATTTTCACATCGCGCTTTGATTTAGAAATATTCCTAATATAATATTTAAGGAATGATTCATAATGAGATGCATATGTTCCAAGTGATTCTCGAATCAAGTGAAGTTCATCTTGTATAAACAGTGTTGGTGCTGGATCATACATATCTACAGTTTCAAATCCCTGAACCTCCAGTTTGCAAGTTCTTTCTATACATTTTTTCTTAGATGTATATCCATGAACTGGACACTTATATTCTCCACCATTAAGAATATTTCTAAAATTAGCGTTACATCCCACAATAGCCAGCTTATCAACGGTGCTGATAATTGCACTAGGCAAGTATCTATATATTTCGCTATCAACAATATAAAGAGGAAGGTCCCCTCCAGATTGGCACTCAGGGTTATCGCAGAAATGTACCAATCGACTAAGATATTCATCCGCACGAATATGTACTGATTGCTTTCCACAAAACGGACAAACATCCAAAACCCTATGCTCGTCACGTTGTGCTTGATTCATTTCACGATAACGCGCATATTCCTTCGCACTCATCTCATTCGGAGTATTATTGTCGCCAACAAAGTAACCCAATGAAAAGCATTCTGTTCCACAAATTTCTTTATCAGCTCTTCTTATTAATTCAGCTTTTGCTAAAACATTCGCCAATCTCTGCACCTGCTGTACTGAAAGCAAACGGAGCGGATATCGAAGTAATACTTGTCACACCACAGCTCTTTCCACGATGACGATCAAAAAACAAATTAAATACTAATACGCCTAAAAATGCTTCGGTTTTACCACCACCCGTAGGGAAATACAACAATGCCATATCAGACAAATGAGTTTTAACCTTTTCATCATCAGGCATAAGATCACGATCGCATGCTGCAATATCCGGAATCATTGAAACAATAAAAACTATCTGGAATAATCTCCATGTTGAATATTTTTTTGATGTTTCAGCAAAGGCCTTATTCATTTGTGTAAAACTTTTTCGCACAATCGGGTAATTTTTTAAAACATAAATGCCACTTGAGAAATTAGATATCTCATCTTCAAATCCCTGTATTTCCTTGGAAAGTTTTTCAGTTGCTTTTTCTGTGAGTTCTGGAGTTTTTTGCACTTTGTACTGTTTCCAAGACTCCAACTCCTTCTTCATTTTAATAAGAATTTCTTCTAGTGTTACTATAGGCTCATCTACAAGATCAAGGAATTTAACTGCAAGACTATCATTCGTAATAAGTCTATACTGCTCATATAAAGGAAGATGATTTGTCTGAAGAGCGTTCTTCGCTTTATTAAACTCAACTGCACAATTATTACTTAAAGCATATTGAGTTTTATCATATTTATAGTCATCCTCAAAGAAATCTAATTCTATTGGGCAAAAATCGGCATTCTCAAGTTCTATTCTTATTCCAGAATTAAAAAGGGTCTCTATTGTAAACTTGTCGTCTTTTCTCGATCTATGTGATCCTGAATAGAGCACAATAGAATTATTAACAAGAAAACAGGAGACCAGATATTTGATCCCTGTCTTCTTTACCTGAATATCAAAATAAATTTTCCAGTTCTGATTTTTTTGTTGAACCCTTTTATTAGCGTAGTTCTGCAAAAGCTATTATAGCTTGCAGAAGAAAGTAAATGTTCTACTTTTGTAGCTCAGTAATTACCTGACTCATCGCCTCTTCATCGTTATTTATATTTACTTGGACTCCTTGAAGATAGCTGTCTAGTTCCCCATTAATGCTATGGTTTTCACATATAAATCCACATTCTCCAGACTCATCCAAAACATCTTTCAGTTTAAAAAAGACCTGTGCATTTTCAGTCAAACTAATCTTCTTATATACCGGTATTAGCTTTATCTGGTAATTAGAAAAGTTTGCAGGATTTATTTTGTAAGCAGCTGCAACATCTTCAAAAGAATCAAATGCATTATAATCGTGGCTTTCATTGATTTCCCTAAGCATTGCCATACGCTGTTCTTCTAACGTCGGTATTGCACGATAGTAGAAATCACCTTGAGGAAATAGTCTAATGACAGCATTATCCAGATCGCTTTCCGATATATAAAAATCTACGCCTATACTTTTAATAAATGTTTTTGACGAATTAGCATTTTGCCCATCTGCATCATTAGTAGACATTAATTTGCCAACCAAAAGAACATTTTCCGGATTGCTCCCTACTATTCTATCCAAACCAGCTCCTGTAATTCTTCCAACAAAATTTTTCAGAATAGCCGTTGAAAGTAATTGTCTACTTTTTTCAAGCTTATCCATTATATTCCCTCCAAATATGTTCTACTGTTGAATAGCGTATCCCTATTGACGAAAAAATCTTATCTGCTGCTTCTTCCTTACTAATCTGAAGCTGATCGTAATACTTATTTAAAGTCCAAAACGAAACTGCCAATTCCTGGATATTTTTAGCTTTATAATACATCTTATCTATGCGATATGTTGCATCATTTAGCATATCTTCAAGTACCGGTTGTAATGTCTCATACTTTGCCATTCTTTCAGGGAATGTATTCTTAGCACAAAGTACAAATAGATAATCTTTGAAGTTTTCAATCTGACGTTCATATGACAGCGCTATTACCGTATCAACAACCCGATCAATCATTTGTAAATCATACATTGACTCTGCAACCTTGCGTACTTCTATGATGAACTTCTCTTCTTCGAACTGATTCCATTCATCAATACTTTTATTAAATACTTTATTAAATACTTCTACAGCACTCTCTATATCCAACGTATCCGGTTCAACATGTACGTTATCAATGTCTTCTGTGTCAGAAGATTCTGTAAATTGCATCTCAGAAATTTCAAACACTTTACTCGTGTTTCTACCACTAAATTCAAGTATTCGTTAGCAATCGCTGCTTTTGCCTTAAATAAACCATTGCCCATAATCCCTTCTCCAGCAACTACCAACCCATCTGCCTCTAATGATTCGTCAGTGTCAATTGTGGACTTTATAAAAAGATCCCCTGCCGCATATACTTCTTTGCCGATAACTGAACCTATTAACGCGTTAGAACCAAGATTACATTTTTTCACCCTGGCTTCTCCAGTACAATAAAAAGATCCTCTGCATATAACTTCATCTGCCTCGATATCACCTTTTACAAACAAGTTACCGTTTACACTAATTGTTACAGCAACAATATTAGCCACAACGTCTAAGTCATATGTAGCATGTATATTTTTTGCCTCAAGCGATTCTCCAATTACCACGTAGCTTTCATTAAAGACAATATCCCCATCAGTTATAACAGCTTCTGTGACATTTTTATTTCCTAAGACATGATCCCCAGAATTAAACTGGATCAATTCTCCATGCATAGCGCAACCTCCTATTCTTCCGAGTCAGTCAACAGTTTGTTGTATATAGACTGACTACTTGATTCGCCTAGCACAATGTGCAAATAGTCTTTAGCTCGCGTACATGCAACATATAGATAACTAATATTCTTTTTGAGGTTCTCTGTTTGCTCCTCATCTAATATATCTTCTCTTTTTAATTGCTTTGTTTTATCATACACTCCTAATGGCTTAACTCCGCAAACCACAACAGCTTGAAAGTCCAATCCCAAAACTGAATCAAAAGTTATAAATGAAGCACCTCCATCTCCATACCTTCCGCCCCAGCTTTGGTCATTTCTATAAAGAAGATTGTATGGAATATGTTCTCTGGCAAATACCTTCAATAATTCAGACTCTAAATAATAATCAAGGGCCTATATTTCCTGAAATACATAACAATCGCAATTTCATCATAAGGAACACCCTTATCATCATGAATAGTTTTTACCGATTCTACTACTTTTTTAGCCTCAACAAACGCATTACCATTAAATTGTTTAATGGTAACTCCTTCCCCATGCCTAAATGCCTGTCCCCTCAAAAACATATCAGGGTCAAATTGCTCCTCAGGATTGTGCTTTTTTATCAATGTGCGAGCATACTGAGCATACCTATTAATATAGTCATTGATCTCAACACAATTCCTGAAGTTTTTTTCAATTCGAATACTTTTATTTCCTCCTCGATATACTGGATACCCTTCTCCTGCATTCCATGGAGCTTTTCCATGTTTCTGCCTTTGTTTTATCTCTTGAGTTTTGTCTCCGCAAATCACAAAAATATGATCTCCATTATCTTTATTTTCTAAAGGTTATATGAAAACTTGTACCATGCTGGTTCAAACATCTGGACTTCATCTATAAAAATTCCATAATATCTATCTTTTATTTTCCCGTTTGAAAATGCCATCATGACAGCTTTTCGTCTATCTTCTATGGCATTATTTCCACCCGGTAAAAACAGATTATTTTGTTCAAGCAATTTTTTACATAGACCATCAAATGTGCAACATTCAACATTCCGCTCCTGTAGACCGGCTCTTTCTATATACCAGGTATACAGTGATTGAAGATTGCGATTAAAGCAGGTAATGAGAAATTTCTTATTGGGATTCATTTTAGCAGCCTTGAAACACTTTGATATCAAAAGAACACTTTTTCCGCTCCCCGCACACGCTAAAATCAACTGATCACCTTTGCTCATCTTATTTACGATATTTATCTGTTCAGGTTCCAATCTAAAGGCTCTAACTGCTATATCATCTTCAGAAACAACCAATAACTCTTGTGATGCTCCTGGTGTACTGTTCTTATCTGTTGCTATTGCAAACCTTACCGTTGTATATTCCGGGGCAATTCTGTGCAGGATTAGAATTAACGTTCATATCACTGATTTCCATACAATTTTCTGCACATAGCACATTGGTCTATCTAAAAAGCGACCTAATGTGTTATCAAAATTTCCTCTTAAGTTCTTGAATTCTTCTGCAAATAAACAATGATCCTCTAAAAACTCTTTTTCTGCTTCTGACATATCCTTAGATGGAACATCAGCTTTTTTAATCTCTGGAAATACACAAATATATGCAAACCTTACTGTCAATTCTCCATTTACATTCAATAAAGCCTTATTTGTCTTTAACTTTTGACCTACTATTTCTACCGTATTTTTAAATACACCGTACATGTATGGACCAATGAAATTTACAAAAACTGATGCGTCTGTTAATGGCAAAAATTTGCAAAGAACTACACCTCGTGACATAATAACAGCATGCAAGTATTCTCCACTAAGCATAGCTGGATTTATTTTCAAAAGAACAAGTCCATAGTTTTCATCATTACTCGCATGCCGCACGAATATTTTTTCATATCGGTTAAGTTCTAACTGCTGATATTCCGAAGGATATATTTCCATATCTTTATCCTACTTTCCATTTAATTCTGCTATAATTTCCTCTATAATTTCATCGACCAAAAACTTTGAAAGTTTCTTTGATAATATATCGCTGACCGTTTTTAAAACATTCTTGCTTTTTTTATCAATTCCCGAACTTATTTTGTTTATTTTATAATTATTACTGGAAGCAACCTGTTCTACTGTATCTTCCAACTTTTGACGAAGTTCTTCCTTGCGAGGTGCAAGCTCATCTTTCACTTTTGTCTTTTTTAGTTTTTCAACTGTTGTCTCCATCTCTTCTACAAGCTTTTCTTTGTCTACAGACGAATTGAATCCTTCCGAAATAATCGCAGTTGCTTCAGATATTTTTTTGTCCACCTCTTTAAGAACTTTTGCTGATGGATCATTTCGTGTTTGTGATGCTTCTCGTATGGCTCTCGCAATATTAATAGCGACACCACTACTTAATGCATCTATAAATTGATAATATGCTTCATTTTGTTCAAAATCATCTCGTCTTGCATTCGGAACAAGCTTATCCGTTACAATAAAAATCTCACCCTGGTCCAACCATTAAATCTTGATTCCTTAAATATTCCATTCAAAGTTCGGCTATCACCGATTAATATATTTCCTTTTCTAACCCTAAATCCTGACAATTCACGATCCGATAAGAAACCATACCAGCCACAATTACCGTACCAGCCCAATGCGTAAAGTTCGCCATCTACGGTAACATCGAAATACTCCATACTAGAAATTTCATCTACCGTCTTTTTATTTCTGTCTGATCTAAATCTACTTTTGTTTGGCTTATACACCGGCTCTAGGTCAGTCTCTTCCTCTCCAACAAAAACAGGAAATTCTTCAAGGTCATATCCATTGCCCTTTAAAAACTCTTTGAGTTGAGAAATATAGATGAATTGTCTTGTTTTGTATGGTAAAGGCGCCACTTGTGAAATATAACTTTTGGCTGCATCTATATTTAACAAATCAGTAGAACCACTTACATTTTCCATCTCAACAACAAAATAATGCTTCTCTTTTTTCTCAGGTAGCACCTCAATTGTTGTTATCTCTCCCAAAACATCTGATAGAGACAAATCCTCATATTGTCCCGGAACGAGTAAATTTCTTCAATTTTTGCAATCAAAAGAAATGACAGACTTACAGTTTTCTCCTTCAAATGAAGTATAAAAAATCAAGGTATCACAATAGCTCATGCCACCAAGACGGCCAATTCCTCTAAAGCCTCGATTATTAGCATTGCGTTTCTTTGAGTTACCAACATTCATCAAAGTAGCCCGTGCCTCACTGCTCCTGATGCCGGTTCCATTATCTCGAATAGATATTCGGGAATTTTCTTCACTTACTATAATGTCAATTCTCATACTAGAATGATCTATAATTCCTTGCTGTACAGCGTTTTTCAAGAGAATCCACACTATTTTGAATATATTCCCTATATACAATCATGGGATCTGAATACATGCCCGTTGTCAACGATTCTAA
>ENA-OQER01000335-OQER01000335.1-human-gut-metagenome-genome-assembly--contig:-NODE-335-length-26514-cov-2.467920_pt1 | contig 26514 bp, 34 predicted proteins | sample MGYA00242797_ERZ504639 | MGnify/ENA primary metagenome ERZ504639 (study PRJEB26092, sample SAMD00036306) | human gut metagenome | host: Homo sapiens | study: EMG produced TPA metagenomics assembly of...
TGACCGACAGCGGCACCGGGGCGGTAACCAAAGTATGCAGCAGCGATGATGCGCGGCGACGAAGCCTACAGCGGCAGCCGCAGCTACTATGCGTTAGCCGAGTCAGTGAAAAATATCTTTGGTTATCAATATACTATTCCGACTCACCAGGGCCGTGGCGCAGAGCAAATCTATATTCCGGTACTGATTAAAAAACGCGAGCAGGAAAAAGGCCTGGATCGCAGCAAAATGGTGGCATTCTCTAACTATTTCTTTGATACCACGCAGGGCCATAGCCAGATTAACGGCTGTACCGTGCGTAACGTCTATATCAAAGAAGCCTTCGATACGGGCGTGCGTTACGACTTTAAAGGCAACTTTGACCTCGAAGGATTAGAACGCGGTATTGAAGAAGTTGGCCCGAATAACGTGCCGTATATCGTTGCAACCATCACCAGTAACTCTGCAGGTGGTCAGCCGGTTTCACTGGCAAACTTAAAAGCGATGTACAGCATCGCGAAGAAATACGATATTCCGGTGGTAATGGACTCCGCACGCTTTGCTGAAAACGCCTATTTCATCAAGCAGCGTGAAGCAGAATACAAAGACTGGACCATCGAGCAGATCACCCGCGAAACCTACAAATATGCCGATATGCTGGCGATGTCCGCCAAGAAAGATGCGATGGTACCGATGGGCGGCTTGCTGTGCATGAAAGACGACAGCTTCTTTGATGTGTACACCGAGTGCAGAACCTTTGCGTGGTGCAGGAAGGGTTCCCGACATATGGCGGCCTGGAAGGCGGCGCGATGGAGCGTCTGGCGGTAGGTCTGTATGACGGCATGAATCTCGACTGGCTGGCTTATCGTATCGCGCAGGTACAGTATCTGGTCGATGGTCTGGAAGAGATTGGCGTTGTCTGCCAGCAGGCGGGCGGTCACGCGGCATTCGTTGATGCCGGTAAACTGCTGCCGCATATCCCGGCAGACCAGTTCCCGGCACAGGCGCTGGCGTGCGAGCTGTATAAAGTCGCCGGTATCCGTGCGGTAGAAATTGGCTCTTTCCTGTTAGGCCGCGATCCGAAAACCGGTAAACAACTGCCATGCCCGGCTGAACTGCTGCGTTTAACCATTCCGCGCGCAACATATACTCAAACACATATGGACTTCATTATTGAAGCCTTTAAACATGTGAAAGAGAACGCGGCGAATATTAAAGGATTAACCTTTACCTACGAACCAAAAGTATTGCGTCACTTCACCGCAAAACTGAAAGAAGTTTAATTAATACTACAGAGTGGCTATAAGGATGTTAGCCACTCTCTTACCCTACATCCTCAATAACAAAAATAGCCTTCCTCTAAAGGTGGCATCATGACTGATCAAGCTGAAAAAAAGCACTCTGCATTTTGGGGTGTTATGGTTATAGCAGGTACAGTAATTGGTGGAGGTATGTTTGCTTTACCTGTTGATCTTGCCGGTGCCTGGTTTTTCTGGGGTGCCTTTATCCTTATCATTGCCTGGTTTTCAATGCTTCATTCCGGGTTATTGTTATTAGAAGCAAATTTAAATTATCCTGTCGGCTCCAGTTTTAACACCATCACCAAAGATTTAATCGGTAACACCTGGAACATTATCAGCGGTATTACCGTTGCCTTCGTTCTCTATATCCTCACTTATGCCTATATCTCTGCTAATGGTGCGATCATTAGTGAAACGATATCAATGAATTTGGGCTATCACGCTAATCCACGTATTGTCGGGATCTGCACAGCCATTTTCGTTGCCAGCGTATTGTGGATAAGTTCGTTAGCCGCCAGTCGCATTACCTCATTGTTCCTCGGGCTGAAGATTATCTCCTTTGTGATCGTGTTTGGTTCTTTCTTCTTCCAGGTCGATTACTCCATCCTGCGCGATGCCACCAGCACCACTGCGGGAACGTCTTACTTCCCGTATATCTTTATGGCTTTGCCGGTGTGTCTGGCGTCATTTGGTTTCCACGGCAATATTCCCAGCCTGATTATTTGCTATGGAAAACGCAAAGATAAGTTAATCAAAAGCGTGGTATTTGGTTCGCTGCTGGCGCTGGTGATTTATCTCTTCTGGCTCTATTGCACGATGGGGAATATTCCGCGCGAAAGCTTTAAGGCGATAATCTCCTCAGGCGGCAACGTTGATTCGCTGGTGAAATCGTTCCTCGGCACCAAACAGCATGGGATTATCGAGTTTTGCCTGCTGGTGTTCTCCAACTTAGCTGTTGCCAGTTCGTTCTTTGGTGTCACGCTGGGATTGTTCGATTATCTGGCGGATCTGTTTAAGATTGATAACTCCCACGGCGGGCGTTTCAAAACCGTGCTGTTAACCTTCCTGCCACCCGCGTTGTTGTATCTGATCTTCCCGAACGGCTTTATTTACGGGATCGGCGGTGCCGGACTGTGCGCCACCATCTGGGCGGTCATTATTCCCGCAGTGCTGGCAATCAAAGCTCGCAAGAAGTTTCCCAATCAGATGTTCACGGTCTGGGGCGGTAATCTTATTCCGGCGATTGTCATTCTCTTTGGTATAACCGTAATTTTATGCTGGTTCGGTAACGTCTTTAACGTGTTACCTAAATTTGGCTAAATCCTTCAGGAAGCCAGCCATTTCGCTGGCTTCTTGCCTGTCAGGAAATCACTTATGTCCAAATGGCAACTCGCCTGATTCTCCTTCACCACGTATGCTTTGCGTCACCTTACTATCAGGACGCTTTAGCCCATGTCCCGCTTTTTGATTTGTAGTTTTGCCCTGGTTTTACTTTATCCCGCCGGGATTGATATGTACCTCGTTGGTTTACCGCGCATCGCCGCCGATCTCAATGCCAGCGAAGCGCAGTTGCATATTGCGTTCTCTGTTTATCTGGCTGGGATGGCAGCTGCGATGTTATTTGCCGGTAAAGTGGCCGATCGTTCAGGGAGAAAGCCGGTCGCCATCCCCGGCGCGGCGCTATTTATTATCGCCTCGGTGTTCTGTTCACTGGCTGAAACCAGCACGTTATTTCTTGCAGGGCGCTTTCTACAGGGGTTGGGCGCGGGCTGTTGTTACGTGGTGGCGTTCGCCATTTGCGCGACACGCTGGATGATCGACGTCGGGCAAAAGTGCTGTCATTACTCAACGGTATTACCTGCATCATTCCGGTGTTAGCGCCAGTGCTCGGACATCTGATTATGCTTAAATTCCCGTGGCAGAGTCTGTTCTGGGCGATGGCAATGATGGGCATAGCGGTACTGATGTTGTCTTTGTTTATTTTAAAAGAAACGCGCCCTGCGGCCCCCGCAGCTTCGGACAAACCACGAGAAAATAGCGAGTCGCTGCTTAACCGTTTTTTCCTCAGCCGTGTTGTTATCACCACCCTCAGCGTTTCGGTGATCCTCACTTTCGTCAATACATCGCCGGTATTGCTGATGGAAATCATGGGTTTTGAGCGCGGAGAATACGCCACCATTATGGCGTTGACTGCTGGCGTCAGCATGACCGTTTCATTCTCCACGCCATTTGCGCTGGGAATTTTTAAGCCACGTACGTTGATGATCACCTCGCAGGTGTTATTCCTTGCAGCGGGGATCACCCTTGCCGTTTCACCTTCCCATGCGGTTTCTCTGTTTGGTATCACGCTGATTTGCGCCGGTTTCTCGGTAGGTTTTGGCGTAGCGATGAGTCAGGCGTTAGGACCATTTTCATTACGCGCGGGCGTAGCAGCTCGACCTTAGGTATTGCGCAGGTTTGCGGTTCGTCACTGTGGATTTGGCTGGCAGCGGTGGTTGGTATCGGCGCATGGAATATGCTGATCGGGATTCTGATTGCCTGTAGCATAGTGAGCCTGTTGCTGATTATGTTCGTCGCGCCTGGACGCCCCGTTGCGCTCATGAAGAAATCCATCACCACGCTTGATCTCAATCTGCTGCTCTGTCTGCAACTGCTGATGCAGGAGCGCAGCGTGACCAAAGCGGCGAAGCGGATGAACGTGACCCCTTCAGCGGTGAGTAAGTCGCTGGCAAAGTTAAGAGCGTGGTTTGACGACCCGCTCTTTGTGAACTCACCGCTGGGCCTGTCGCCCACACCGCTAATGGTCAGCATGGAGCAAAATCTGGCGGAATGGATGCAAATGAGCAATCTGCTGCTGGATAAACCGCACCACCAGACACCGCGCGGCCTGAAGTTTGAGTTGGCGGCGGAATCGCCGCTGATGATGATCATGCTTAATGCGCTGTCGAAACGGATCTACCAACGTTACCCGCAGGCGACCATCAAACTACGTAACTGGGATTACGATTCCTTAGATGCCATTACTCGTGGTGAAGTGGATATTGGTTTTTCCGGTCGCGAAAGCCATCCTCGCTCGCGGGAGCTGTTAAGCTCGCTACCGTTAGCCATTGATTATGAAGTGCTGTTTAGTGATGTACCCTGCGTCTGGTTACGCAAAGATCATCCGGCACTGCATGAAACGTGGAATCTGGACACCTTTTTACGTTATCCGCATATCAGCATTTGCTGGGAACAGAGCGACACCTGGGCGCTGGACAATGTGTTACAGGAGCTGGGGCGCGAACGCACGATTGCTATGAGCCTGCCGGAATTTGAGCAGTCACTGTTTATGGCAGCGCAACCCGACAATCTGCTACTGGCGACCGCGCCGCGCTACTGTCAGTACTACAATCAACTCCATCAACTGCCGTTGGTTGCTCTTCCTCTCCCGTTTGACGAAAGCCAGCAAAAAAAGCTGGAAGTTCCTTTTACCCTGCTGTGGCATAAACGGAACAGCCATAATCCGAAGATCGTCTGGTTACGGGAAACCATTAAAAACCTTTACGCGTCGATGGCATAACCGAATCGTATGAAACGCGACCCAATTTCACAATAAAATGTAAAAAAGTTGTAATAAGCTTGTCTGAATCGAACTTTTAGCCGCTTTAGTCTGTCCATCATTCCAGTAAATGATTACTCTTGTATTCATAATGGACCATTAAGCATGGAGCGAAAAATGGCGACTCACTTTGCCCGAGGGATTTTAACGGAAGGACATCTGATTTCTGTTCGTCTCCCCTCCCAGTGTCATCAAGAAGCCCGAAACATTCCCCTTCATCGTCAAAGCCGTTTTCTGGCGTCCAGAGGTTTACTCGCAGAACTGATGTTCATGCTGTATGGCATTGGCGAATTGCCGGAAATTGTCACCCTGCCGAAAGGTAAACCGGTTTTCAGCGATAAAAATTTGCCTTCGTTTTCTATTTCCTATGCCGGGAATATGGTTGGCGTGGCGTTAACAACCGAAGGTGAATATGGCCTCGATATGGAACTACAGCGTGCGACGCGCGGGTTTCATAGCCCACACGCGCCCGATAACCACACCTTTTCAAGCAATGAATCGCTATGGATCAGTAAACAAAACGATCCTAACGAAGCGCGGGCGCAGCTCATCACGCTGCGCCGAAGCGTGCTAAAACTAACCGGTGATGTTTTGAATGACGATCCGCGCGATCTGCAGCTGCTGCCCATTGCCGGACGCCTGAAATGTGCTCATGTAAATCATGTAGAAGCGTTATGCGACGCGGAAGACGTGCTGGTGTGGTCCGTGGCGGTCACGCCCACGATTGAAAAGCTCAGTGTCTGGGAGTTAGATGGCAAACACGGCTGGAAAAGCCTGCCGGATATTCACAGCCGCGCCAACAATCCTACCAGCCGATGATGCGTTTTGCCCAGCTCTCTACCGTGAAGGCTTTTTCGCCAAATTGATAGACAACCACAGGAGTCATCATGTCTGAAAAATTGCAGGTGGTTACGTTACTGGGGAGCCTGCGCAAAGGCTCATTTAATGGCATGGTTGCACGTACCTGCCGAAAATTGCTCCGGCAAGCATGGAAGTCAATGCGTTACCTTCCATTGCCGACATTCCTCTGTATGACGCTGACGTACAGCAGGAAGACGGTTTTCCAGCAACGGTTGAAGCTCTGGCGGAACAGATCCGTCAGGCTGACGGTGTGGTGATCGTCACGCCGGAATATAACTACTCGGTACCGGGTGGGCTGAAAAATGCCATCGACTGGCTTTCCCGCCTGCCGGATCAACCGCTGGCAGGTAAACCGGTGTTGATTCAGACCAGCTCAATGGGCGTGATTGGCGGCGCGCGCTGTCAGTATCACCTGCGCCAGATTCTGGTTTTCCTCGATGCAATGGTGATGAACAAGCCGGAATTTATGGGCGGCGTGATTCAGAACAAAGTTGATCCGCAAACCGGAGAAGTGATTGATCAGGGTACGCTGGACCACCTGACCGGGCAATTGACCGCATTTGGTGAGTTTATTCAGCGAGTTAAGATCTAAATAAAACCCGCCAGTAATCATGCATGGCGGGTTTTTAATGCGCTATCGATTTTAGTGAGCGTCGATAAATACAATCTTCAGGATAAACATCAGCGCAACGATGATTACGCACGGGCTAAGGTCACGCAGACGCCCGGTACCAATCTTCATCACGCAGTAGGAGATAAAGCCCAGCGCAATACCTTCGGTAATCGAAAAGCTGAACGGCATCATCACGGCGGTAATAAACGCCGGAACAGATTCAGTAAGATCCTGCCAGTTCACGCGAGCAAGACTTGAGGTCATCAACACGCCAACGTAGATCAACGCGCCAGCTGCAGCGTAGCCTGGCACCATTCCCGCCAGCGGCGACAGAAAGATAACCAGCAGGAACAGCAGACCAACAACCACTGCCGTCAGACCGGTACGACCGCCAACCGATACGCCGGAAGAGGACTCAATATAAGCCGTAACGGAAGAAGTACCGATAAACGAACCGGTCACGGAAGAGATACTGTCGACATACAGCGCCTGCTTCATGCGCGGGAATTTACCCTTCTCATCCGCCAGGCCTGCTTTATCGGTCACGCCAATCAGCGTACCGGAGGAGTCAAACAGGTTGACCAGCATGAAAGAGAAAATCACCCCTGCCAGCCCGAGGTTAAACGACCCGGCTAAATCTACATGGCCCACGACAGTCATTACGCTCGGCGGCGCAGAAACGATGCCATTGTAGTGGACATCACCCAGCATCCAGCCAGCAGCGTTGTCACCACGATGGAAACCAGCACCGCCGCGTGAATGTTGCGCGAGGCCAGAATAGCAATGATGAAGAAGCCGAGGATCCCCAGCAGCACGCTGTGAGAAGTCAGGTTACCGATGCTGACCAGCGTTTCCGGGTTAGCGACAATCACACCTGCATTCTTCAGTCCCATCATACCAATGAACAGACCGATACCGCTGGTGATGCCCACACGCAGACTTACCGGAATGTTAGCAATCATCCAGTAACGAACGCGGAAAATCGTCAGTAACAGCAGACCAATCGCGCCCCAGAAGATTGCGCCCATCCCGACTTGCCACGGCAAGCCCATAGCCTGTACAACGACAAAAGCGAAGAATGCATTCAGGCCCATAGCGGGTGCCAGTGCAACTGGCAGGTTAGCAAACAGTCCCATCATAATACTGCCGAATGCAGCAATCAGACAGGTAGTAACGAAGACGGCGCTGGTATCCATGCCAGCAACGCCAAGAATTTGCGGGTTAACAAAAACGATGTAAACCATCGTCAGGAAGGTGGTAAAACCGGCGATCACTTCGGTCCGTGCCGTCGTGCCATGTTCGCGCAGTTTAAACACGCGTTCCAGCATCCCCTGGCCAGAAGCCTGGGTTGTGTGTTGTTGACTCATTATCTATTTCCGAACAAGGAGGGAAAATCCGTCGCTATCGTATACCAAAATGAGACAATATGGACGGCTGAAGATAACTTTTTTTTCATTGTATTTGCTTATACGGCAACGATTGCGTCATGCGAATTGGCATGACGAAAACGTTAAACTAACGATAAAGGAAAGACATGTCCCAGATAGAAGCGGTATTTTTCGACTGCGACGGTACGCTGGTCGACAGTGAAGTCATTTGCTCCCGCGCATATGTAACGATGTTTCAGGAATTTGGTATTACGCTCGATCCTGAAGAGGTATTCAAACGTTTCAAAGGTGTAAAACTGTACGAAATTATCGATATTGTTTCCCTTGAACATGGTGTTACGTTAGCGAAAACAGAAGCTGAACACGTTTACCGTGCAGAAGTCGCTCGGCTGTTCGATTCAGAACTGGAAGCCATCGAAGGGGCTGGAGCGCTCCTGTCAGCGATCACTGCGCCAATGTGTGTGGTATCTAACGGCCCAAATAACAAAATGCAGCATTCTATGGGCAAGCTGAATATGTTGCACTACTTCCCGGATAAACTGTTCAGCGGCTACGATATTCAGCGCTGGAAGCCAGACCCGGCGTTAATGTTCCATGCGGCAAAAGCGATGAATGTAAATGTAGAAAACTGCATTCTGGTTGATGACTCAGTTGCCGGTGCGCAATCTGGTATCGACGCAGGTATGGAAGTGTTCTACTTCTGCGCCGACCCGCACAATAAGCCGATCGTTCACCCGAAAGTCACCACCTTTACCCATCTTTCGCAGTTACCGGAACTGTGGAAAGCGCGTGGTTGGGATATTACGGCATAGTTCTTCACACTCCCTTCACTTACCCCGCTTAAATTGGCGCTCAAAGGTAAGTAAAGGGAGTTTGATATGTCTGTTTCACGTCGGGTAATACATCACGGACTTTATTTTGCGGTTTTAGGACCGTTAATTGGTGTTCTGTTTCTTGTCCTCTACATATTCTTCGCAAAAGAACCGCTGGTTCTTTTGGTAATAATACAGGTACTTCCATTGTTTCTCTTATTGTCGATTACTACGGGAGCTATTCCTGCATTGTTAACCGGCGTGATGGTCGCCTGTCTGCCGGAAAAGATCGGGTCACAGAAAAATTATCGTTGTCTGGCTGGTGGCATAGGTGGCGTCGTTATCACCGAGATCTATTGTGCAGTTATTGTACATATTAAGGGCATGGCTTCCTCGGAGTTGTTTGAAAACATTCTTTCTGGTGACAGTCTCGTTGTCCGCATCATTCCTGCATTGCTGGCAGGTGTGGTGATGAGCAGAATCATTACCCGTCTGCCCGGATTGGATATTTCATGTCCTGAAACAGACTCTTTAAGTTAAGCGGGATACTTTATCTTTGGGCTACTCAAAAGCAGACAGGATGTTACTATGACTCAAAATATCAGGCCGTTACCCCAATTCAAATATCATCCCAAGCCACTGGAAACAGGCGCATTTGAACAGGATAAAACCGTAGAGTGCGATTGCTGTGAACAACAGACGTCAGTTTATTACTCGGGTCCCTTTTATTGCGTTGATGAAGTTGAACATCTCTGTCCGTGGTGTATTGCGGACGGTTCTGCTGCTGAAAAGTTTGCAGGTAGTTTTCAGGATGATGCCAGCATAGAAGGTGTTGAATTTGAGTATGATGAAGAGGACGAATTTGCCGGTATTAAGAACACATATCCTGATGAAATGCTGAAAGAGTTGGTTGAACGCACGCCAGGTTATCATGATGGCAACAGGAATTCTGGCTTGCGCATTGTGGCGATTTCTGTGCTTTTATCGGCTATGTGGCTGGAATGATATAAAAGATCGCCTCGATGAATTTGCCAACCTTGAAGAAGATTGTGAGAATTTCGGTATTAGAAATTCTGATCTAGCTAAATGCCTGCAAAAGCGTGGTGATTGTCAGGGTTATCTCTTCCGCTGTCTCCACTGCGGCAAGCTGAGACTGTGGGGTGATTTTTCGTAGTTATTTAAATAATGAGAACAGGCCGGAGCGTAATTCATGCATCCGGCTTATTCTTCAGCTTAACCGAGCGCTAATTCTGCGGCAGCGGCTTTATCAGCGATTACCATCAGCGAAGGATGCAGCTGCAACACGGAAGCTGGAACATCTTCGGTAACCGGACCTTGCAGCACATTTTTCAGTGCCTGCGCTTTACCTGCGCCACTGACAATTATCAGCAAGTTTTTCGCCGCCATGATGCTTTTCGGCCCCATCGTCACGTAGCTGTCAGGCACTAACGAAAAGTCGCCGCCCAACTCACCATGCGCCACAATATCAACCATCTCTCCCTGGATCGGGAACTCCACGGTTTGCTCATGGAAATGGGTCGTATTCGGCAAATTGCCACAAAAATGACCATCTGCACCTAATCCCAGCACCACCAAATCCAGGCCGCCTTCACGCGCCAGTTTCTGATCATGCTCGCGGTAGTTATCAATAGTGAGCTTCTGGATATTCTCTTCTTTGATCCCCGCAGGGGTGAAAAACAGATTACGCAGATTGGTAATCGTTACGCCTTCTCCCTCTTTGCCACGAAAGGGAATTTCATCGAAATTATAGAAATAGCAGTTATCGTACCAGGGCTTACCTTTAACCAGGGTGGTGAGGTATTCATACATGCCTTTGGGCGTGCTACCGGCGGTAATTGCCAGGTTAACACGACGCGTCTTCGACATATAACCAAGCAGATGGTGTGCCGCGACACGGCTCATTTCCTGGTAATCTTCGGTAATGATTAATTTCATCTTAATGCCTTATTTTATTTAAATAATTTCTGTACGAAGGTGCATAGGCAGGCCGCCAGACATCCATTTCATGGTTCAGGCCGGGATATTCCTGGTAATCAAACTTAATTTTTTTCTGCTCAAGCTCAGTTTTCAGCCCGGCGATATCCTTGCCGGTTACGACATCTTTATCACCAACGACCACAGTAAAATTACGTAGTTGCTGGTTAATAGCTGCCGGATCGTTCAGCCGGGCCGCGACACATTCATCCGGTACGGTTGTCGTGGTAACACCACTGAATGTGGCCAGCCAGCCAAAGCTTTCCAGATGATTCATTCCGGAAACCAGCGCCTGGTACCCGCCTTGTGAAAGCCCTGCCAGCGCGCGACCATCGGCATCTTTACGGACATTAAAACGCTTGCTAATCAGCGGGATAATATCGTTCATCAGTTCGCGATCTGCCGCTTTAGCATTCAGCGGATAAAAGACTTACGTCTTTCCTGAGGAACGAAATCTTCGGGAATAATGCCCTTCGCATCGGTTTCGGTATCCGGGATCACCACCAGCATCGGTTTAATTTTCCCTTCAGCCAGCAGGTTATCCATGATTTGCGGGATACGCCCCTGATCGATAGCGGAACGTCCGGTATCACCAAACCGTGATAGAAATAGAGCACTGGCAAAGGCTCGCCCATGCCGGTGTATCCTGGCGGGTCCAGACATACATCTGACGTTCAGATTGCAATGCGTTGGAGTGGTAAGTTATGGCGATCAAATCACCATGCGCAACAGAACGCGTATCCAGATAACTGCCTGGCACCAGAATCATACTGGAGTTAACCTGGCGCTGAGGCTTAGTCATTGCGGTGCCTGTATCAATGCTGCGTACACCATCAACATTGAAAAAATACTCGTACAGGTTGCCTTTCAGGATAGGTGTGCGCCACGACCAGACTCCTGCTTCGTCTTTGGTCATCGGGTGAATATTGTCCGGAACCGGACCACCCACCACTACAGAGACATTTTTTGCCCCAGGGGCAAAGTAGCGAAAGGTCACGCTGTTATCGGCATTGACCTGAGTCACATACTGTTTCACCGGGATAGTGGGTGCCGGGCTGGCTGGCATATCCGCTGCTATGGCCCACTGAGCAGAAATACCGCTGGCAATAGCCAGCGTTAAAGCAGCAATTTTTATATTCATCGTAATATTCCTTTCATTAAGTTCCATTACCACCAGATTTCAGCCTGGGCACCGACAGCAAACTGGTCGTCTTTATTGTCTTCGAAGGTGAAGCCATCCAGTTCGTTTTCCAGGGCTTTGATATACGTGGCGTAGAAACGAATTTCCGGACGCGAGGTCAACATACTGGTATTGACTTTAAAGGTATGGAAGAGCGTGGTTTTATAACCAGACTCATTAAATTTATTACTATTCGCATCTTTGTTTTGCTGGGTGAAATAGCCCAGTTCAACACCTGTCTGGTATATTGGTCCCAAATATAGGCCGGGCGAACAACCGCACGAATAGATTCGAAATCAGAGTGTGCGCCTGTTTCGTAGCTATAAATATCGTTACCGAAGGAGTAAACAATCGCGTTAGCCACAATAAAATGATCGCCGATATAGGCTTCGCCCTGCGAGGTCAGACGAACTGCTGTTCCGCCGGTGTGATCACCATAATAACGACCATTAAAGGTGGTAAATGGACTTGCGCCAGCATAACGGCCAAAGTTACTGGCGATAGAGTTATTCGCAACCAGGAAGGAGAATTCGTTGAAGCCACCTTTATCAAATTTCTACGTTAAAGATGTGCCGAACATCCAGGTATCTTTCCAGTCATAATAGCCGTTATTATCCTGATTATCTTTTTCCGATGCGCTTTCGTTTGCCGTGACATAACGACCACTCACCATTAAGGTCGCTTTATCCCATAACGGGATATCTTTATAGCGTAAATCAATAGTATTGGTATTAATCTGCTGTTTGTTTTGCAGGCTGCGATCGTAATCATCGACATCTTCGCGAACCAGCGCGATATCAATTTTACCCGGACCGACTTTCCAGTTTTCCAGACCTACACCCGCTGCGGCATCAGTACGCTGCGTTTTCCAGTCCAGCATCTGGATTTCAATTTTCGGCGCACCGTGTTTACCCACCAGAAATCAGCCTCTGGCGCAAAGGGCAGGAAACCTTTGGTGGTAACGTACATATCGGAGAACTGCATAAAGTTCTCGCCACCGGCGTTATCGCCAAACCAGCCGGTAGAGTACTGCTGACCAACGTTACCATCCATCATCACAACGGCATCAACCCGTTTGCCGTTTTCGTTGTAGACACGTTGTTTTAACTGCAAATCAAACCAGCCGGAGTATTCGTTACCAAAGCGGCCCAGAGAACCAATCGCCCATGATTTAGGTGAACCATGAGAGGCGGTCCCCCAACCAGAACGGTAATAGCCGTTGTAACTAAAGCCAATTTCATCTTTCACAAACTTACTGAAATCTTTCAGAGTCATGGAAGAATAAATCGAGCCTGTCTCACTGGCATTTTTCTCTTCATTTTTGACCAGTACAGCATCAGGTTTTGCGGCACTACTGGTCGGGAACGGATTGGCGGCATACCCTTGATCATTCGTACTTACGCTACGATTCACCGTCGCTGGCGTATATTTTTTCTTCTCTTCATCTTTATACTTTTTGAGTTCGCTTTGCGTTTCTCTTAACGCTTTTTCTAATAACTCAAGGCGATGTTCCACCGTTAATGATTCAGCCAATGATTGTGCAGAAAAGGCTAACGGTGCCATTAATAAGATGGCAGAGGTAATAAGATTTCGTCTAAACATAATATCCCTTTATGGTGCAAAGAAAGAATTAACGTATCGCATCCAGACTGTTCTGAATGCGACGATAATTAAGGTGCTTTATTGGTTATTTTTTTAATGACAGCCCCCGCGTTTTGATCACTTCTGCATACCATCCGAAGCTTTTCTTACGCGTTCTTGTGAGGCTTCCTTCGCCATTATCATCACGATCCACATAAATAAAGCCGTAGCGCTTAGACATTTGTGAATGAGATGCACTGACTAAATCAATTGGCCCCCAACTGGTGTACCCCATAATATCCACACCATCGGCAATCGCTTCATTTACCTGTACCAGTGATCGTTTAAATAGGCAATTCGATAATCGTCCTGTATCGAACCATCCGCTTCAACGCTGTCTTTTGCGCCTAATCCGTTCTCGACAATAAATAACGGTTTTGATAACGATCCCAAAGCGTATTTAACAGAACCCGTAATCCAACCGAATCAATTTGCCACCCCCACTCTGAACTTTTCAGATGCGGATTGGGGATCATATTCAGTATGTTGCCCTGCGCATTTTTATTAATGCTTTCGTCGTGGGAAACACAACCAGTCATGTAATAACTAAAAGAGATGAAATCGACGGTATGTTTTAAATCTTCTGCGTCACTTTCAGTCATCTCAATGGTGATATTGTGGTCGCGGAAGAAACGCTGCATATAGCCGGGATACTGGCCACGCGCCTGAACATCACCAAAGAACATCCAGCGCCGGTTCTCTTCCATGGCCTGCAACATATCCTGTGGCTGGCAGGTGAGGGGGTAAACCAGCCCACCGAGAAGCATATTGCCGATTTTCGCTTCGGGGAGCAGGCTATGACAGGCTTTAACTGCCCGCGCACTGGCAACCAGTTGATGGTGGATAGCCTGATAAACTTCCGCCTCGCCACTCTCTTCTGCCAGCCCCACGCCCGTGAATGGCTCGTGTAACGACATGTTGATTTCATTAAACGTCAGCCATAACGCCACTTTATGTTGGTAGCGAGTAAAGACCGTGCGGGCGTAATGCTCGAAGTGATCGATGACCGCTCGATTAGCCAACCGCCGTAGTTTTTCACCAGCCATATGGCATTTCGTAATGGGATAACGTTACCAGCGGCTTGATCCCCGCCTGCGCCATTTCATCAAACAGCCGATCGTAAAACGCTAACCCCGCTTCATTCGGTTCGACTTCGTCGCCCTGAGGGAAAATTCGCGCCCAGGCAATGGAAATACGCAGACAGGTGAAGCCCATCTCGGCAAATAACGCGATATCTTCCGGGTAACGGTGATAAAAATCGATGGCGACATCTTTGATATTCTCTTTCCCCAGGATGCGCGGTTCCATTTTTCCCATTACGCCATGAGGCTGTAAATCTGAGGTCGAGATCCCTTTGCCATCTTCCTGCCAGGCACCTTCCACCTGATTGGCAGCTGTTGCGCACCCCAAAGAAATGTTTCTGGAAATGCTTTCATAATTAACTTCTTTTATCGTTAGCGAATGATGGATAACAGCGGTTCACCTGCGCTTATCTGCGCCGTGCCGTGGGGTAATACGTCCGTAAAATCATCGCTATTACTGATTAATACCGGCGTCGTCAGATCAAATCCGGCCTCGCGAATAGCAGGGATATCAAAAGAAATCAGCCGATCGCCTGTATTGACCTTGTCACCCACGTTGACGTGAGCGGAAAAGAATTTGCCGTCCAGTTTTACGGTGTCGATACCGACATGAATCAGGAGCTCCACACCATCATCTGACTCAATGCCAATGGCGTGTAATGTGGCGAACAACGAAGCAATTCGACCCGCAACCGGAGAACGCACTTCACCAACCGAGGCAGAATGGCGATACCTTTACCCAACAGGCCACTGGCAAAACGTGGTATCAGCGACGTGAATGAGCGGCACAATCTCTCCCGTCATCGGTGAACAGATACCGCCCTGCTCAGGTGGTGTAATAACCTCTGGTGTTTTCTCTTGCGGGGCACCCTGCGCTGGCTGACGTTTAGCGGTGATGAAATGAAGCATCACCGTACCGACAAATGCGCAACCGATGGCAATGACACCGCCAATAACGCTGGCCCAGACGGTGAAATCAATTCCCGTTGACGGGATGGTTTGCATGAAGGTGAAAATACTTGGCAAACCAAAGGAGTACACTTTCGTTTGCGCGTAGCCAATGATGGTGGCCCCCAAAGCCCCACTGATACAGGCGATAACAAAGGGGTACTTACGCGGCAGATTAACGCCATATACCGCTGGTTCGGTGATACCAAACAGGCCCGTCAACGCCGCTGATCCCGCCACCACTTTTTTCTGCGCATCGCGTTCGCAGAGGAAGACGCCGAGCGCCGCCCCGACCTGCGCCATAATGGCGGGCATTAACAGCGGGATCATGGTGTCGTAGCCCAGCACGGTGAAGTTATTGATACACAGCGGCACCAGGCCCCAGTGCAGTCCGAACATGACGAAGATTTGCCAGAAGCCGCCCATTACCGCGCCTGCAAATGCAGGAACCGCCTGATAAAGCCAGAGATAACCGGCGGCAATCAGTTCGCTTATCCAGGTTGATAGCGGCCCCACCAGCAGAAAGGTGACGGGTGTGATAACCATCAGACATAGCAATGGTGTGAAGAAATTTTTGATTGCCGACGGTAACCACGCATTAAGTCGGCGTTCCAGAATGCTGCACAACCAGGCAGAAAAAATAATGGGAATAACCGATGACGAGTAATTCAACAATGTGACCGGAATACCCAGGAAATCCAGCCCCAGCTCATCCGCTTTTTGCCCGTTCTCGAAAGCAGTCAGAATTAATGGATGCACTAACGCTCCACCAATCACCATGGCAGTAAATGGATTACCGCCGAAGCGTTTCGCCGCGGTGTATCCCAGGATTATCGGGAAGAACCAAAACAAGGCATCACTGGCGCTGAATAAAATTAAATAAGTACCACTTTGTTCGGTCGTCCACTGAAAAGTGAGCGCCAGAGCCAGCATACCTTTCAGGATCCCGGTTGCCGCCATCAAACCGATCAGAGGCGTAAAAATACCTGAAATAACATAAACAAAGCGGTTTAGCAGATTACCTTTATCATCATTTTCCGGTGCCTGTTGCGCTTTTTCGTCAAGGCCTGCCACACTGTTAACCGCCAGGAAGACATCGGCCACATGGTTACCTATGACCACCTGAAACTGGCCACCGCTTTCCACCACCATAATAATACCGGGGGTCTTTTTTCAGTACCTCTGCTTGCGCTTTGCTTTCATCCTTTAACTTAAAACGTAATCGCGTTGCGCAATGCATCAGACCTCACAATGTTATCTGCGCCCCCGACTCCTGCGACTATTTTTCTGGCTAACTCCGTCATAACTTGCCCTCTACCGCTTTGCGGCAAAACTCAAAAAAACCTGAAAAAACGGCCTGACGTGAATCAAGCAATTTTTTCAGGTTTTGCCCGCTTAGTGCGGTAACAATCCTTTACTCAGTAATAATATTTCAGTGTTCTTTGCGCACGCGCTCTATATTTATGGCTAAAAACATAATCTCTGCGGGTGAGATTTTACGTTGATACTGCAAACCAATAAAAATGGCGATCCGCTCCGCACATTGCCATGCTTGCGGGTAATTTTGTTTTACTGCTTGTTGTAATGACTCATCACTATCGTTAATTGAAGCATGTCCAAGAATACGCCAGGATAAAAACTTCAGATGCGTAACCAGTCGCTGATAACTCAAGCTTTCTTCCTGGTAATTAAGGCTGAACTGAAATTTTATTAATTGCAGCATTTCGCGCATTAATTGCGTGACACCTGCAACATCCTCCATATTTCCGCTCATTTGGGCACTGACCAGATGCATGGCAATAAAGCCACTTCATCTTTCGGTAACTGCACGCCCAACCGTTTATCAATAATGGTTAACGCTTCTTCCCCTAGCTGGAACTCTTTCGGGTAAAGCCGCTGGATATCCCACAGCAGCGGGTTGGGCAGTAACACGTTTTTGCTGAAAGCGTTTAATCGCAAACTGGCAATGGTCAGTTAGCGAGATATAAATACTGTCCTGTAATTTTCCCAAGCGCTCCTGCGCTAAAGAGATAATACGATCACAGGTTGCCATCACCTCAAGAGGAATATGACTTAAGAGTTCGCTTAATCGCCCGTTCAGTTCATGACTGCTCAAGGCATACTCTTTTTCTATTCCACTTGAGTTAATTCTTTCGCCAGCGCGTTTTTGAAAGCCAATTCCGCGCCCCATGACGACTTTTTCCCGCTGTTGATCATCAATAACCACCACAACATTATTGTTGAGAATTTTGGTGATTTGCATGTTCATAGCAAGGACCTTTTTTATAAACAAAAAAACCCGACTTCACCAGTATTCTCTGGTTATGTCAGGTTTTGCCTGCGAATGCAGTAACAATCCAGTCATTTATTAATGGTTTTTATAACGAACATCCAGGTTCGGAAATTAATTTAATTGCGTGCAGAGAAAATAGCAATGCGCTATTGATAAAAATATGACCATGCTCGCAGTTATTAACTTTGTGTAATTTTAGGAATTTATAAAGTTATATATAACAAATCCCAATAATTAAGTTATTGGGATTTGTCTGGTGAATTATTTGTCGCTATCTTTCCCCGCCAGCAGTTTATCCAGCTCATCGCCACCGACGTGACGGAAATCCTGCCCCTTCACGTAGTAGAAGATAAACTCACAAATATTCTGGCAGCGGTCGCCAATACGTTCGATAGAACGCGCGCAGAACAGCGCAGTAAGTAGCTCGGAATGGTACGCGAATCTTCCATCATGTAGGTCATCAGTGACGAACAATACCTTCGTATTCCTGATCGACTTTTATCTTCACGATAAATACGTACCGCTTCGTCAATGTCCATCCGCGCGAACGCGTCCAGCACGTCGTGCAGCATCTGGATGGTATGACGGCCCAGCGACTCCAGACTTACCAGCAACGGCTGATGCTGCTGGGAGAATTTCTCCAGCGCAGTACGGCAGATTTTGTCCGCCACGTCGCCAATACGCTCCAGCTCGGCAATGGTTTTACTGATCACCATAACCAGTCGCAGGTCGCTCGCCGTCGGCTGACGTTTGGCGATAATGCGCACGCAGCTTCATCGATCGCCACTTCCATCATGTTGACGTTCTTGTCGCCTTCGATCACGCGCTTCGCCAGATCGCTGTCCTGGTTATGCATCGCGGTGATTGCATCAGAAAGCTGCTGCTCCACCATGCCGCCCATGGTCATCACCTGCGTGCGGATACTTTCCAGTTCGGCGTTGAACTGGCCGGAAATATGTTTATTAAGATTGAGACTGTCCATAACGCACTCCTGAATCAACCGTAACGACCGGTGATGTAGTCTTCTGTTTGTTTCTTCGCTGGCTTGGTGAACAGATCGTCCGTGTTGCTGAACTCAATCAATTCGCCCAGGTACATAAAACGCGTGTGGTCGGAACAACGCGCAGCCTGCTGCATGTTGTGGGTGACGATCACCACGGTGTAATCCTGCTTCAGTTCGGTGATCAGCTCTTCAATACGCCCGGTAGAGATAGGGTCGAGCGCCGAACACGGTTCGTCGAGCAGCAGCACTTCCGGGCGAATGGCGATACCACGCGCAATACACAGACGCTGTTGCTGACCACCAGAGAGAGAGTAACCGCTCTGGTGCAATTTATCTTTGGTTTCGTTCCACAATGCGGCTTTGGTCAATGCCCACTGCACGCGCTCGTCCATGTCGGCACGGGAGAGCTTCTCAAACAGACGAACGCCAAAAGCGATGTTGTCGTAGATGGACATCGGAAACGGCGTCGGTTTCTGGAACACCATGCCCACTTTCGCACGCAGCAGGGCGATATCCTGAGAGTTGGTCAGGATGTTGTCGCCATCAAGCAGAATTTCACCTTCCGCACGCTGCTCCGGATACAGTTCAAACATTTTGTTGAAGGTACGCAGCAGCGTCGATTTACCGCAGCCGGACGGCCCGATAAACGCCGTAACCTGGTTTTTAGCGATATCCAGGTTGATGTTTTTCAGGCATGGAATTTGCCGTAGTAGAAGTTCAAATTACGAACCTGAATTTTACTCGGGGCAGTTTCAACCATACTCATTGCAATCTTTTCCTCATCGTGCCTGATGCACTTCGCTAATCAGGCTTACCGTAGGCCGGATAAGGCGTTCACGCCGCATCCGGCAAAGTGTTAACCGTGTTTATTCTTCGCAAAAACAACGCGCGCCAGAATGTTCAGCAGCAGTACGCACAGGGTAATAATCAATACCCCGGCCCAGGCCAGTTGTTGCCATTCCGCAAACGGGCTCATCGCAAACTTAAAGATCGTCACCGGCAGGTTGGCGATCGGCTGCATCATGTCCGTGCTCCAGAACTGGTTGGAGAGCGCGGTAAACAGCAGCGGCGCGGTTTCACCAGCAATACGGGCAATCGCCAGCAGGATACCGGTCATGATCCCGGACACCGACGCTTTCAGCGTAATCGCGGAGATCATCTTCCACTTCGGTGTACCCAGCGCATAAGCCGCTTCACGCAGGCTGTCCGGCACCAGTTTCAGCATGTTCTCGGTGGTGCGGATAACAATCGGCACTGCAACAGCGCCAGGCAATCACGCCCGCCCAGCCGGAGAAGTGCTCCATCTGCGCCACCACGATGGTGTAAACAAACAGACCAACCACAATCGACGGCGCGGAGAGCAGAATGTCGTTAATGAAGCGAATCACTTCTGCCAGCCAGGATTTACGACCATATTCCGCCAGATAAATCCCCGCCATAATGCCCAGCGGCGTACCGAATACCGTGGCCCACAAAATTAACAGCCCGCTACCCGCCAGCGTTCGCCAGACCACCACCTTCCGTATTGGGCGGCGGCGTCATTTCAGTGAACAGCGCCAGCGACATACCGTCGATACCGCGAGTGATGGTGGACATTAAAATCCAGATCAGCCAGAACAGACCGAAGGCCATCGTCGCCATCGAGAGCGTCAGCGCAATACGGTTTTTGAGGCGGCGACGCGCCTGCATTTTGCGGCGAGATTCAGCCAGCGCCGCAGTGGTTTGCATTTCAACCATAGCCATTAGCGTGCCCCCTCATTCTTAGCCAGGCGCATAATCATAAACTTCGATGCGGCGAGGACGATGAAGGTAATCACAAACAGGATCAGGCCCAGTTCCATCAGTGCGGCAACGTGCAGACCGGATTCCGCTTCCGCAAATTCGTTCGCCAGCGCAGAGGTGATACTGTTGCCCGGCATATACAGCGAGGCGCTGTCGAGCTGGTAGGTGTTACCGATGATAAAGGTCACCGCCATGGTTTCACCGAGCGCGCGGCCCAGCCCCAGCATGATGCCGCCGATAACACCATTTTTGGTGAACGGAAGAACGATACGCCAGATAACTTCCCAGGTGGTGCAGCCAATACCGTAGGCCGACTCTTTCATCATCACCGGGGTTTGTTCGAACACATCACGCATTACCGCCGCAATGTACGGAATAATCATGATGGCGAGGATCACGCCTGCCGCGAGGATACCGATACCAAATGCGGGGCCAGAGAACAGCGCGCCAACAATCGGGATATTCGACATGATATTGCCGACCGGCTCCTGGAAGTAAACGGCGAATAGCGGCGCAAAGATAAACAGGCCCCACATGCCGTAAACGATACTTGGAATGGCTGCCAGCAGCTCAATGGCGATACCCAGCGGCGTTTCAGCCAGCCAGGCGCAAGCTCAGTCAGGAACAGGGCGATACCGAAACTCACCGGGACGGCGATCAGCAGCGCGATAAACGAAGTCACCAGCGTACCGTAGATCGCACCAGCGCCCCGTAGATATCGTTCGGTGCATCCCCACTCTTTGGTCCAGAGGAAAGCCAGACCAAATTTCTGAATGCTCGGCCAGGAGGAGATGATCAGAGAGACAATAATGCCACCCAACATCAATAGCACAATCAGCGCCGCCAGTTTTACCAGCACGCTGAAAATTATGTCGCCCTTTTTTACCCGGTGGGTTAAAAGCAGGCTTGGTTGCAGCCATAAGTTACTCTTCAGTTAAACGCGTTTACAAAGTCATTTTGTAATGCCGGATGCGGCGTAAAACACCGTACCCGGCCTGGAGTTTTATTAGTACAGCGGCTTACCGCTACTGTCTTTAATATTGGTCTTCCACGCAGCGCAACCTGTTCAACTACACTATCCGGCAGGCTGGCGTAATCCAGGTCGTTCGCCTGTTTAGCCCCGGTTTTGTACGCCCAGTCGAAGAATTTCAGCACTTCTGTGCCTTGTTCTGGTTTCTTCTGATCTTTGTGGATCAGAATGAACGTGGTAGAGGTAATAGGCCATGCATCTTCGCCTTTCTGGTTGGTCAGATCCTGAGCGAAGGTTTTGCTCCAGTCTGCACCTTTTGCTGCATTAGCGAAGTTTTCTTCGGTCGGACTAACCGGTTTACCATCAGCGGAGATCAGTTTGGTGTACGCCAGGTTGTTCTGCTTCGCGTAAGCATATTCAACATAACCAATTGCACCCGGCAGACGCTGAACGAACGCGGCGATACCGTCGTTACCTTTACCGCCCAGACCGATCGGCCATTTTACGGTAGAGCCAGTACCAACGTTGTTTTTCCACTCTTCGTTCACTTTCGTCAGGTAGCTGGTGAAGACGAAGGAAGTCCCGGAGCCATCTGCGCGGCGTACTACAGCAATGTTTTGTGAAGGCAGTTTCAGACCCGGATTCAGTTTGGCGATGGCTTCATCATCCCACTTCTTGATTTTGCCCAGGTAGATGTCGCCGAGGGTTTTACCATCCAGCACCAGTTCGCCAGACTTCAGCCCTGGAATGTTAACCGCCAGCACCACGCCGCCAATCACGGTCGGGAACTGGAACAGACCTTCCTGAGCCAGTTTTTCGTCAGACAGCGGCGCGTCAGAGGCACCAAAATCAACGGTATTAGCGATAATCTGTTTTACGCCACCGGAAGAACCGATACCCTGGTAGTTAACTTTATTACCGGTTTCTTTCTGGTAAGTGTCAGCCCATTTGGCATACACCGGCGCAGGGAAGGTTGCACCTGCACCTGTCAGGCTTGCTTCTGCAAACACAGAGAAAGCGCTCATCGATAAGGTCGCGGCGACAACAGTTGCGACGGTGGTACGCATAACTTTCATAATGTCTCCTGGGAGGATTCATAAAGCATTGTTTGTTGGCTACGAGAAGCAAAATAGGACAAACAGGTGACAGTTATATGTAAGGAATATGACATTTTTATGACAGAAAGGAATTACCAAATAACTTACTGATTTTAAATGTGAAGATGAAAATCCCACATGTCATCTTTTTGTCATGATGCATTTAAAAGTGATAAAGAAATGGGTGAGATGACAACGATGTGATGAACAATCGTTGTCAGACCTATTAGCGCACAATCTCAACAGTTATCGTCGCTGTTGCAGTAAATTGCCCCGGGGCTGGGCGAGCTCCAGTAAGGCTCGCAGGAGCAGCTGAAAAAGTTACACTACCTGATTTTTCACCATACACTGTTGATTTACCCATGTCTGTTGGCAACTCACCACCGTTCACTTTGATTTCCTTATTATTTTTGTCGTAAATTTTTATCCCCACGTTAGAGTTTGAAGTTACGACCATTGAATTGTCCGTATTGGGTTCGGTAGCATAAAAAGACGTACTGATATCATCGGTATTCAGTATCCCCAGGTTTTCACACTCAATAGTGACCGTTTTAGTAATTTTATGTGTTGTTACCGCACTTCCAACAACAGATGAAAAATCTGCAGCTGGTATTTCTTTAAAATCAAAATAAACTGGCTGTAAATTATTTATTTCGCAACTTTGCGGAGCTGTAATATCGCCCCGAATATAAACATCAGCCATCGGCTGTGAGTAATCCACCGGGGTGTCACGGCTAATTGTTCCATACAATGTCACTATCTTTGTTTCAGGAATAATCAATTTTCCTGCAAATGTCTTCTTGATATAAAAATATACTATCGCTTTAGCCCCACTAGATATACTTAAAGGTTCAATGCGGTTGCAATTGTACTTTGTATTACCAGACGGGTTGTTAGCATGATATTCAAAAGGTGCATTCACATACCCAACCCCAAGAATATCTATAGCAATCCCAACATCAAGGTTCGGATTAAGATCATAATAATTAATATTAGAGTGAACCCCAGCATAAGTTAATGCCTGGTTTATTTTTGACGTATAATAGATATAGGGGAATTCTCCTACGTTACCAGTATCACAATGACAGCGTCCAGGATATGAGGATCCATTAGTTACAGTGGTGTTAAATGTCGTTCCAACCTTATTTTCGTTCGCGGTAATAAGATATCCCGAGAAATCAAGCGTACTGTGAAATACGCCATTATCAGGGGTACAGATACCTTTAGGAGCTGCAAGTGCTACACTACTTAACGAGAGCATAAACACAGCAAAGCACCACTGTTTGATATACTTGTTCATAAAAATCCTTTTAATGACATGTCACACCCTGTTCAATTAATCCGCTCTCACTTTCTGGTGTCGAAAGTGAATAATTGAAGATGCATTTTGTTGAGGCGTTTTCTCCCCAGGATAACGTAACCTGTCCTTTTTCTGGTAGACCAGAAAGATAAAGTTCGCCACGGTCACCGACAATTCCTGAATCTGCCAAACTTGCATCTTGTATCGCAGCAATGGCTCCAAAAGGTACCGGTTTACCATTTGCATTTAACACTCTGAAGAGAACGCGATAACCCACATGAGTCACAAACTCCGCTTTAACCACTGCACCACGCGTGGGAACCATCGTAACGACGGTATTATCAAGTTCTATATTCGACTTCGAGAAATAGTTATCGCTGATTGCTACCCGATTTTCATCATAAGGGTTTAGCTGTGTCTTGACCGTATAGCCGCGCCAGTCCGTCGCAGCACCGCGCATATTATCTATTTCTAACCCGGCGGCCCCAGGTGCTTTAACAAGAGCAATAGTTTCACCTAACTCCTGACTTAACGTTACCCCTTCGCTGTGTGCCAGAATTCCCCCTCTGATACCATAATTCAGCCTCTGGGAATTTTGGCTGTAGTTATAGCTGCCGTTCACCGTGCATAAGAGCCATCATAGGTCAGGGACATATTACCGCCAACCTCATCATCATGACTGTTATAGGACTGCATTAAATTCCATGAAAGGTTATTTCTTTCCAGCGCCGTACCGCTGAGTCCGAGTTGATGTGAGCTACCGGAATTATCGTTTTGCGAAACAGAATAGGTGGCGTAACTATTACCCCACCAGCCCGATAAAGGAACAGATAAAGAGAGCATGTAGATCTGCTCACTGGTGTTATCACTGGCATGGTTGTTCCCCGTCCCCTGTCTGGCAGTATTGGAATAACTCCAGGAGACGTTCCACGAGAGACGCTTCCAGCTACTGCTGTAGCCAAATTGCATTAATCGTTCGACATCATCGGTATGCCAGTATTGTTGCCGGCTTAATGTCAGGTATAAATTGCCATAATCTCTCCCCAACGACTGCGTTAGCGTTCCCTCCACGCGACTACGTCGGTTACCTGTTTCCCAAAAGTCTTCAGGCTGTTGCGCCGCGATGCCCACTCATTGAGGGTATAGTAGCCCTCGGTGGAGTAACGATAGCCAACCAGGCGCAAGCTAGTGTCTGTGTCGTCAAATCGTTTTGAATAGAGAAAGCGATATGACTGACCCGTTTCTGTATCATCATGGCTAAAATTCGCACGAGCATGTGTCACATCGAAAGAAATTGCGCCCAAAGCGCCAAGATCTTTACCGACACCCAGAGCTGCAGAACCATAATTTTCAGCAGCCTGCATACCTCCATATAAAGTGATCCCGTGGGAAAAACCATGAAGTATTTGCGCCTGAAGGACGTCCGGTGTAAATCCGTCTTCATCGCGCAATTCACCCACGCTGACATCAACATCTGTCTGACCTTCACGTTTAAGAATCGCCAATGAAGCATAAGGTTGGGTGAATCGTTGTTCGCTACCGTCTTCTTCTTTGATGGTTACGTCCAAATCGCCACCTGTACTGGCGGTGTTGAGATCGGTGATCTCAAAAGCACCTTGTGGAACGGCAGACTGATAAATCACGTAGCCATTCTGCCGAATGATGACGGTGGCGTTGGACTTTGCAATCCCACGAACCACAGGAGCAAAGCCATTCTGGCTGGCGGGTAGCATATCGTTATCAGTATACAAACGCGCGCCGCGAATTTGCGTACTGTCGAAAATATCGCTCGCCGTCCACGTATCACCAATCATAATCTGGCTTCTTAACGCGGCAATATCGCGCTGTATCCAGGTACTAATGGAGTTGTATTCCGCACGGCCATCGCTGGTGTTTAAAGTACTGTAATTACGTAGCCGCCACGGTCCAATATTCAGTCCATTGCGCAGATTGAGATAACTGGTATCTGTCTCTTGTGAACCATAATCTGAACGTAGTGTATGTGAACCAGAAAAATCGTAGTTGATGGTGAGCGCGTTAATCCCCTCATCCCAACGCGTGGGGCTGATGTAATCATAAGCCATCGCGTCCATGTAGATTTGGGGAATGGATATATTCAGCTGTAATTTATCACTGTCAAACTGCCAGGATGAGCCTTCAATACGTGGAGCAGGATCGAGCAAACCGTCTCATCCACATCATTGAACGATTTGAGCGCATCAACTTTTATGCCAAAGGAGGACAGTGTTTTTTTAATGGCAATAAAGCAAGCGTGCAGATCAGCATCTGGATTATCCTGAACAAATGTCACATCCTGACGTTCAAACATTTTACCGTTGATAAAAATATCAACGCTATAAACACCTGGGGGCATCAGGTTTGCCCGATTAAACTGGCGAATATCGACTCCGGATTGATGGTCGATTTCCAGAAGCGCCGGATTGAATACACTGACCTCGGCCATCAGGTTTTGCGAGAAAATCAGACACGTCCCTGCCGTGAGGCCAACCACTATTCTGGTCGTCATCATAATACGCCTATCCTTATCCCTTGCTTACAGCGTCATTTTTATCGGGTCACTGACTGCGCCGTAATCATTAATAAATCGCCAGGTCATTTGGCTCCCGCAGAATTAGCAGGTAAAGGTAACGTGAGCGTTTCAAAAGGACGG